>Ga0209918_1000010_pt1 | contig 215440 bp, 190 predicted proteins | sample SalPonD_shore_MG_FD_185712 | JGI IMG/M metagenome (GOLD analysis project Ga0209918, IMG submission 185712) | Salt pond soil microbial communities from South San Francisco under conditions of wetland restoration - Salt Pond MetaG... | ecosystem: Environmental > Aquatic > Marine > Intertidal...
GAGTGGGCGTTCAGCCCGCGCCAGACGGTCAGCTCGTCCTTCGACACCACGGCCAACGCCTACGCCCTGGACCGGGTGCCCGCCGGCTCGAGCGGGGGCACGGCCTCGGGTATCGCGGCCAGCTTCGGGGCGGCGGGGCTCGGCACGGACACCGGGAACTCGATCCGCGGCCCCTCCGCCCACCTGGACCTGTTCGGCATCCGGTCGACGATCGGGCTCGTGAGCCGGGCCGGCATCATCCCCCTCGCCTTCGACAGGGACGTGGCCGGCCCCATGACCCGGACCGTGGCAGACGCCGCCCGGGTGCTGAGCGTGATCGCGGGGCCTGACCCTCGCGACCCGTACACCGCCGCCTCGCGCGGTCACGTCGCGGACGACTACACGGCGTTCCTCGACGCCGATGGCCTCGAGGGCGCCCGCATCGGGGTGCTCCGGGCGCTGGCCGACCCGGCCGAAAGCGACAGCTCGGTACTGCGGCTCTTCGACCGGGCGCTCGAGGACCTGAGGGCCGGAGGAGCGCTGCTCGTCGACCCGATCGAGATCCCGAACCTGAAGCGGCACCTGGACGCGGACGACTTCTGCCCCCGCTTCCGCTACGACATGCACGAGTACCTGGCGTCGCTGGGGCCCGAGGCCCCGATCCACGACGTGATCCGGGTCCTCGACACGGGACAGTACTCGTCCTACGTGAAGGGGGAGCTGGAGTACTTCGCGAAGTACCCGGCCGACGTCCCGCCCCCGGAGTGGGACCCGCCCTGCCCCGACTTTGCCGAGCACCGCTCCCGGCAGGCCTTCCTGCGGGACGTGGTGGCGGCCATGGACCGCGCGGACGTGGACGCCATCGTCTACCCGACCTGGACGTGGCCGCCCGCGAAGCTGGACAGCGCCCGCGCCGGCTACCGCGGCGACAACAGCCAGCTCGTCGCGCCCCCGACGGGAATGCCGGCGGCCACGGTGCCCATGGGCTTCTCGTACGGGAAGTATCCGGCCGGCCTCCAGATCCTGGCCCGGCCCTGGGCGGAGGGGACGATCTTCCGGCTGGCGTACGCCTACGAGCGGGCCACCGACCACAGGCGCCCGCCGCCGGGCTTCCCGCGGCTCGGGGCCGTCGGGACAGGAGGGCGGTAGGCCGGATCCCGGGCCGAGCGGCGGGCCTTCAGGGGAGGAGATCCTCCTCCCGCTCCTCCTCGGCGCGCATGAACAGGACCCATTTGCCGTAGCACAGGAACGCGAGGAGGAGGGCGACGGCGAAGTCGAAGGCGAAGGCGCCGTCGCCGGCGGTCGGGTCGACGAGCGCCGCCGTGAAGCCGGCGCCGGTGAGCCATATGCCGGCCAGTCTCAGGGCGGGGCCGCCGCGCCCCCCGGTCTTCAGGATCCCGTTCCTCATCACCGCGAGCATTCCGACCCAGCACGCGAGGCCGACCACGGCCAGGAGCCCGCGGCTCGCCACGGGCCCGAACGGCCGGCCGAACAGCACGAGGAGGGTCCCGGCCGCGGCGCCGACGAAGATCAGGCGCAGGCGTCCTGGACCTGCCTCCGCGAACGATCCCCGCCGCATCATCTCCGCGATGCGGGCGAGGACTCGGGCCGGGAGCGGGAGAGGCTTCACGGGCCCTCCTGGCGGGGGTTGAGGGGACCCCGGCGCAGGTCGGGCTCCCCCGTCTCGAGGCCCCATGTTAGATTGATGCGGGTCCGGCCGCGAGAGCGGCGGCCCGGCGGCGGCCCGCCGCCATCTCCCCGAGAGTCGAGAGTCCCCACCCCTCCTGCCCGGAGCTGCCATGCGCTTCGAGAAGCTGACGCCGGTCCTGTACGTGGAGGCGATCGAGCCCGTCCTCCCCTTCTGGGAGCGGCTCGGCTTCGAGCCCACGGTCCAGGTCCCCGAGGGCGACGTCCTGGGCTTCGTGATCCTCGAGCGCGACGGCGTGGAGGTCATGTACCAGACCCGGGCGAGCGTGGAGGGAGACGTCCCCGCCCTGGCCGACACGCCCATGGGGGGCTCCATGCTCTACTTCGAGGTGGCCGACCTGGACGCCGTCGAAGCGGCCCTCGAGGGCGTGGAGAGGGTGATCCCCCGCCGGACCACGTTCTACGGCGCCGAGGAGATCTTCGTCCGGGAACCGGCCGGCAACGTGGTCGGCTTCGCGCGAATGGAGGGCTGAGACGTCTCCCGCGCGCCCCGAACCTTGCACGATCCGCCGTACGCGACGATGTTTTTCGTGATCTCATCCCGGGCGCGCCCCGGCGTGTCCGAACGCGAGCGCCCGTCTCCGGAGACCGTTTCCGCCGACCAGGCCCCCTCCTCACCGAGGTGATGTGATGCTCCGCACGCTGTCCGCACGTGTCCTGATCGCAGCTCTGGTGGCCCTCCTGCCCGCCGCCCTCCCCGCCCAGGACCGGGGCGCGACGCAAGCGGGCCGGGCTTCGTCCTCGGCGAGTCCCGCGGCCGCGGACGTGGAGATCCCCTACCAGAAGTTCGTCCTGGACAACGGGCTCACCCTCCTGGTCCACGAGGACCACAAGGCGCCCATCGTCGCCGTCAACATCTGGTACCACGTCGGATCCAAGAACGAGCCCGACGGTCGATCCGGGTTCGCGCACCTGTTCGAGCACCTGATGTTCAACGGCTCCGAGAACTTCGACGACGAGTACTTCCGGCCGTTCGAGCGCGCGGGGGCCACGGACATGAACGGCACCACGAACGAGGACCGGACCAACTACTTCGAGAACGTCCCGAAGACCGCCCTCGACATGGCGCTGTGGATGGAGTCCGACCGCATGGGCCACCTCGTGGGCGCCATCGACACGGCCAAGGTGGACGAGCAGCGGGGCGTCGTGCAGAACGAGAAGCGGCAGGGCGAGAACCAGCCCTACGGGAAGGTGTGGACCTACGTGGCCCACAACACGTACCCGACCGGCCACCCGTACCACCACACCGTGATCGGCTCGATGGAGGACCTGAACGCGGCCAGCCTCTCCGACGTCAAGGAGTGGTTCGGCGACTACTACGGCCCGTCCAACGCCGTCCTCTCGATCGCGGGCGACGTGGACGCGCAGGACGTGAAGGCCCGGGTCCAGAAGTACTTCGGGGACATCCCGCCCGGCCCGCCGGTGGACCACCAGGGCGTGTGGGTCGCGAAGATGAGCGGGACCCACCGCATGGAGGTCGACGACCGGGTGCCCCAGGCCCGCGTCTACGAGGTGTGGAACATCCCCGAGTGGGGCTCGACCCAGGCCACCTACCTGGACCTGGTGAGCGACGTCCTCTCCTCCGGCAAGGCCAGCCGGCTGTACAAGCGCCTGGTCTACGACGACCAGATCGCGACCAACGTCAACGCTTTCGCGAGCCTGAACGAGATCGGCGGGCAGTTCGTCATCATGGCCACGGCCCGGCAGGGCCAGGATCCCGCGGCGCTGGAGGCGGCCATCCACGAGGAGCTCGCGCGCTTCCTGGACGAGGGGCCGACGGCCGACGAGATGTCCCGGGTCGAGACCAGCTACCGGGCCGGCTTCGTGCGCGGCATCGAGCGGATCGGCGGCTTCGGCGGCAAGTCGGACATCCTGGCCCGCGGGGAGGTGTTCCGGGGCGATCCCGACACCTACCGGAAGCAGCTCTCCGACGTGGCCGGGGCGACGGCGGCCGACCTCCAGGGCGCGGCGCGCCGGTGGCTCTCCGACGGCGTGTTCATCCTCACGGTCCGCCCGTTCCCGGACTTCGAGGCCGGCCCGAGCCAGGTGGACCGCTCGAAGGGCGTCCCCGAGCCCGGAACGCCGCCCGCGCCGAGCTTCCCGGAGATCGAGCAGGCCACGCTCTCCAACGGCCTCAGGGTGCTTCTGGCCCGGCGCGACGCCGTGCCGGTGGTGAACTTCCGGCTCCTGTTCGACGCCGGCTACGCGTCGGACGCCCTGGGCGTCCCGGGCACGGCCCGGCTCGCGATGGGCATGCTCGACGAAGGGACCGAAAGCATGAGCGCGCTCGAGATCAGCGAGCGGGAGCAGCAGCTCGGGGCGCAGATCGGCACGGGCTCCGACCTGGACGCGTCCTACCTGACGATGTCGGCGCTCCAGGAGAACCTCGACCCGTCCCTGGACCTGTTCGCCGACATCCTCCTCGGGCCGAGCTTCCCGCAGGAGGAGCTCGAGCGGCAGCGGAAGCAGCTCCTGGCGTCGATCACCCAGGAGAAGAGCCAGCCCGTGACGATGGCCCTCCGGCTCCTGCCGGGGCTCCTGTACGGCCAGGACCACGCCTACGGCAATCCGCTCACCGGGTCCGGAACCGAGGCGTCGATCGCGAAGATCGACCGCTCCGGCCTGAAGGCGTTCCACGACACGTGGCTGGTCCCGAACAACGCCACCCTGGTCGTGGTCGGACCCGTGTCGATGGAGGAGCTCGAGCCCCGGCTGGAGAAGCGGCTCGGCGCCTGGAAGAGGGGGAGCGTCCCGGAGAAGGACGTCGGCCACGTGGACGCTCCCGCGCAGCCGACCATCTACCTGGTGGACAAGCCGGGCTCGCCCCAGTCGCTCATCTTCGCGGGCGAGGTGGCGCCGCCCAAGGCCAACCCGCACGAGGTCCCGATCCAGATGATGAACACGGTCCTGGGCGGGAGCTTCACCTCACGCATGAACATGAACCTGCGCGAGGACAAGCACTGGTCCTACGGGGCGCAGACCCTGCTTCTGGACGCGCGGGGACAGCGTCCGTTCATCCTCTACGCGCCCGTCCAGACCGACAGGACGGCCGAGTCGCTGCAGGAGGCGCTGGGCGAGTTCCGGGGCATCGTGGGGCAGGAGCCGGTGACGGCCGACGAGCTGGAGAAGGCCAAGGACCAGGCCACCCTCACCCTGCCCGGCCGCTGGGAGACGAGCCGCGCCGTGGCCGGCGACATCTCCGAGCTGGTCGAGTACGGCCTGCCGATGGACTACTGGAACACCTATCCCGACCGGGTCCGCTCGGTGACCCTGGAGCAGGCCAACGCGGCCGCGAAGGACGTGGTGCGGCCCGGCCGCATGACCTGGGTCGTGGTCGGCGACCTCTCGAAGATCGAGGGGCCGATCCGCGCGCTCGGGATCGGAACGGTGAAGGAGCTCGACATGAGCGGGACGGTCACGAAGGAGTAGGAGGAGACGGGGCGGCCGGCCCGCGGCCATGAGAATCCAGCCGCTGACGGCGGTGATGGCCACCCCCAGCAGGCCGGCGATGAGGCCGTCAGCCCGTGGTCCCGGCATCTCCCCTCACTCGGCGCCCGACCAGGGCAGCGTCCGGTGGGCGAAGTCCTTACGCCCCCGGATCAGGTAGTAGATGTACGAGCCCAGGCAGAACTTTCCGAACAGGATGAGGCCGAAGGCGAGGACGACCAGGGCCTCGAACACCCAGGCCACCACGTGCGCGCCGCCCACGATCGACAGGCCGATCACGATCATGAACGTCCCGGCCATCCCCTGCGCGAAGCGCCGGGGCGGCGGGGCGGGCTCGAGCTTCGGCCGACGGCCGGAGCGCGCCAACAGCACGTTGTAGAGCGCGTCGAAGGGGTTGGCCGCCGGCACGACGGCGTTCCACCACAGGAGCGCGCCGAGCGGCAGGAAGATGTACCAGGCCTGCGCGAGGATGGCCCCCGCCACGATCACGCCCACGATGCGGGGCTGGAAGACCAGGGCCGAGTGCTGCGCCCCGCACGCCGCCGGCGACGCGTCCTCGAAGCCCTGCTGACGGACGAAGTTGAGCTTGGCCGAGCTGGCCATCGTCACCTCCCGCCGGAGTCGCTCTCCGCCTTCTCCGGGTGCACGCGGTCGGGCGGGGCCGGCACCGGCTGGAGCTTCACCGGATGCTCGCGGAGCCGCTTCATGGCCTCCGCCACGCCCCGCTCGAGCTGCGGGTCGTGGCCGGCGATGACCTCCGCCGGCGTCTGCTCGACCTCGATGTCGGGAGCGACGCCCTCGTTCTCGACCGCCCAGTGACCCGAGGGATCGTAGAAGCCGGTGCTGGGCGCCGAGATGAAGCCGCCGTCCACCAGCTGCGGCTCCCCGCCCCAGCCCACGAGCCCGCCCCACGTCTTCGTCCCGATCAGCGGCCCGATGTCCATCTGCCGGAACATGTACGGGAACATGTCGCCGCCCGAGCCGCTCATCTCGTTGATGAGCAGGACCTTGGGGCCCCAGATGGCCGCGGCGGGCGCGGTGACCGCGTCGTACTGGTCGCCCAGCCGCTGGCTGAAGTAGCCGTGCAGCTCGCGGCTCATGATGTCGACCATGTAGTCCGCGATGCTGCCGCCGTGGTTGAAGCGCTCGTCGATCACGGCGCCGTGCTTCTCCTGCTGGGAGAAGTAGTAGCGGTTGAAGCTCGTGTAGCCGCCCCGGCCCGTGTTCGGGACGTAGACGTACGCCAGCTGGCCGTTCGAGAGGCTGTCGACCTTCCGGCGGTTGGCCTCGATCCAGTCGCGCGTACGGAGCGCGCCGTCGCTCCCGATCGGGACGACGGTCACGAGCCGCGACCCCTCCTCCGTGGGCCGCTCGTTCACGCGGAGCTGCACCTGCCGGCCCACCGTCCCCACGAAGGGCGCGTACGGGTTCTCCGGAGGCCGGAGCTCGTGCCCGTTCACGGCCAGGATGTAGTCCCCCTCCCGGACGTCCACGCCGGGCGAGGAGAGCGGGGCCCGGAGGTCCGGGTTCCAGTTCTCGCCCGTGTAGATCTTCCGGATCCGGTAGCGCCCCTGGTCGACCACGAGGTCGGCGCCCAGCAGGCCGGCCGGGAGCGCGTCGCCCTCGGGGACGTCGCCGCCGCCCACGAAGCTGTGGGCCAGCGTGAGCTCGCCCTGCATCTCGTCCAGGAGCCGGTTGAGGTCGGCCCGGTGCCGCACGTACGGCAGCAGGGCCGCGTACTTCCTCTCGATCGCGGGCCAGTCCGCCCCGTTCATGTTGGCCACGTACAGGTAGTCGCGCTCGACCCGCCACGCCTCGTGGAAGATCTGCCGCCACTCGGCCCGCGGATCGAGGTCGACCTTGAGACCGCCCGTGGAGAGCGCGCCCTTTTCCGCCTCGGGCGGCGCGCCGTCGGCGTCCACGACCGCCCAGCGGTCGTTCGGGCGCCCGCCGTCCGCGGCCCCCTGGTAGAGGAGCTTCTTCCCGTCCCGGGAGAGCGCGTACTCCTCGGCCGCCCCGTCCACGAAGTCCACCGCCTTCTTCTCCTCGAGGTCGTAGCGGTGGAGGACGTCCGCGTGGTTCGGGACCCGCTCCAGGTAGAAGAACTGCCCCGCCTTCCCGGCCTTCAGGCTCACGTAGTCGCGGCTCGGAACGTCCAGCGCCACGATCCGCTGCGAGATCCCGTCGAAGTCGATCGTGACGCGGGGCGGGGCCGTGTCGGACGCCGCCCCGGCGCCGTTCCCCTTCCCGCCGGAGCCGGCCGCGCCGGGACCCGGCTCGTCGCCCGTCTCGGGGAGGAGCGGAGAGGGCTCGCCCGAAGGGAGGACGGCCAGGTACACACCGCGCGTGACGGGCCGGTCGTAGGAGCTCATGTCGAGCCAGCCCGTGTTCAGCGCGAAGTCCGTCGAGGCCAGGAACAGGAGGTACTTCCCGCTCGCGCCCCACGCCGGCGAGATGGCCTCGGACATCCCGTCGGTGAGCTGCCGGGTCGCGCCATCCTCCACCGAGTAGACGAAGATGGCGTGGAACTGGGAGCCCGGGAGCCGCTTCTGGTAGGCGAGCCACCGGGAGTCGGGCGACCAGGTCGGGGCCATGTCCCGGTCGGGCCACGTGTAGTTCCCGCGGTCCACCTGCGTGACCTTCCCGGACGACAGGTCCAGGTACCGGAGGTTCATCTCCGCATCGCTGAACGCGATCTTCGTCCCGTCGGGCGACCACACCGGGTCGTAGAAGTAGGTCGGACGGGGGATGGCGTAGCCCTTCACGCTCCCCGTGCCGTCCTGGCTCCCCACCATGAGGCGGTACTCGCCCGGGGCGTCGCTGAACCACGCGATCCGCTTCCCGTCGGGCGACCACACCGGCGAGCGGTCCGCCGTCCCCGAGGAGCGGGTGAGGTCACGCCACGTCCCCTCCTTCACCGGCACCGTGAACACGTCGCCCCGGCCCTCGAACAGCGCCCGCACCCCGGTGGGCGAGAGCTGGGGATGCCGGAGGTCCTTCGACACGTCGGCCGCGTGCGGCATGGCCCACGGGAAGTCCCCGCTGACGTGGATCGCGAGCTTCCGGTCGGTCCCCGAGGAGGGGTCGTACAGGTGGACGTCGCCGGCCTGCGCGTAGACCACCGCGCCGCCGCCCGCGTTCACGCTCTCCACCTCGAAGTCCGAGAAGCGCGTGATCGGCTTCAGGCTCCCGCTCGAGGTGTCGTAGGACCACACGTTGTTCGTCCAGTCCCGGTCCGAGATGAAGTAGATGGTCTTCCCGAGCCACACGGGCTGCTGGTCGCGGCTGTCCGTCCACGGGATCTTCTTCATCTCGTAGCCGGCCAGGTCCAGGATCCGGATCGGCTGGTTCTGCCCGCCCCGGTAGTTCTGCATCTCGCTCTCCCACGGGCGCACCAGCTGGTAGGCCGCGAGCTTCCCGTCCGGCGAGATCGAGCCGGCCTCCGCCCGCGGGATCACCATGGCCTCGGGCAGGCCGCCCTCCGTGGACACCGTCCACAGCTTCGGCTCGCGGTCGGGCACCCCCGTGCGCGTGGAGACGAACACCACGCGCTTCCCGTCCGGCGTCCAGCCCCGCACCTGGTCCGGGCCCGGATGCCAGGTCAGCCGCCTGGGGTCACCGCCGTCGGCCGGGACCACGTACACGTCCGGGTTCCCGCCGTAGGAGCCCGTGAACGCCAGCCACTTCCCGTCGGGCGAGAAGTGGGGATCCGCGTCCACCGTGGGGGAGGAGGTGATGCGCCGCGCCTCGCCGCCCTCCCGGGACACGATCCAGATGTCCCCACCGTACGCGAACGCCACGGAGGTCGCGCTCACGTCGGGCTGGTGGAGGAGCCGCGTCGGCCCCGGGGCGTCCTGTGCGGCCAGGCGCGGGGAGAGGATCGCGACGAGGAGGGCCGCGAGGAGCGCGGAGACGAGGGCGGACGGCCGAAGCCGATGCATGCGTTCACTCCTTCCGGGATGGAGGTCCTTCCGGGTGCCGGCGGAACCGTCGCCGACGATAGGGCCGCTCCCCGGCGGCGCACAAGAACGTGCGCGGCGGATGGCGGGCTCGGGCGGTGGGGGTCGGCGGCACGTCGCTCCTCGCCGGACGTGCGCGGCGGGCCGCGGTCGCCGGGGGCTCAACCTTCGCCGGGCTGGAAGGTCCGGACGGGATGGTCCCCGGGCTGCCGGCCCAGGAGGTCGGGACCGGGCGCATCGGGCAGGTGGACCAGGTGCCCCTCGCACCCACAGTCGCCAGCCCCGAACCCGCGGAGCGGCACCTCGGCGCCGGGCGACGCGCGAAGCGCCTCCACCCAGCGCTCCTCGAGCTTCTCCGGGAAGGTGGATAGCCACACCTCCTCCACGCGCACGGCCGGGAGGAGGTGGTCGATGTGCCAGTGTGGCTTCTTCCCGTCGCGGAGATGGCGTCCCACGCGAGCGCGGAGGCCTCCCGGCCCGAAGGCGCTCCCCACGTAGGCGTACCGGCCGGCCTCGAGCCCGATCGTGCCGAGCGCGCCGATCCGCACCGTCTCGCCCGTCCGGCGGGGCCGCAGGAGGAGGACGTAGGTGCCGGGGACGTCCGGGAGGGGACCTCCGGTCACGGCCGGGCTACGCTCTCCGCGCGTCCCGGGCGTGGTCCCCGGGTGCCGGGCGGGCGCGCGTCAGCACCGCCTGAGCTTCAGGAGCCTGCGCGCGATCTCCAGGAGCGCGGCCAGGGCGAGCTTCCTCATGTCGCCTCCTCGGCGATGGGTGCGGGCGTGGGTCGGGCGCCGGGCCCTCCGGCGCGGGCGCGTCCCGCGGCCGGCCCCGTCCCGCTCAACGATAGCGGTGGTCGGCGGCGTAGCGATACGCGGTGAAGGCGGCGATCACGTGGCAGATCCAGCCCAGGAGCCCGCCCGAGCCGATCCACACCCCGGGCGTGACGATGAGCCAGAAGATGGCCCGCAGGAACGTGCCGTTGTAGATCTGGCCCACGCCGGGGATGATCGCGCTCAGCACGGCGGCCGTGCCGGGGCTTCTCTGGTCGCTCATGGCGGTCTCCCGCGATGGGTCGCATGTCGTCGGCCCGGACGCCCGGGTCCGGACCGGCCTCATGCCTCCCTACGAGGACCGGGCGCCGGGAGTTGCAGGGCTCCGCTCAGGGCTCGCCGAACTTGGTGTCGATCGCGACGCCGCAGGCTTCCAGGAAGGGAGTCGGGAGGGTGCCGCCGATGAAGACGAGGACCTGGTCGTTGGGGAGGCGCCGGCGCTCGCCCGCGTCGTCCTCCAGGACGACGTGGTCCTCCGCGATCTCCGCGGGGGTGGTGCCCCACAGGATGTCGACGCGGCCCTCCGACTCCGCCCGTCCGATCCGATCGTGGTTGGCCGGCTTGATCCGGCTGAAGGAGCGTCTGCGGTAGGAGAGGCGCACCGTGCTTCCGGGCTCCTCCGAGAGCGCGAGGGCCGCCTCCACGGCGGAGTCCCCCCCGCCGACCACGAGGATCCTGTCGCCGCTGTAGGCCTCGGGCTCCCGGAGCGAGTACGCCACGTTGCCGCCGTCCTCGCCCGGCACGCCCAGCTTGCGGGGAACGCCGCGCCGGCCGATCGCGAGCACCACCCGGCGGGCCCGGTGGCGGTCCGCGTCGGTGACCACCTCGAACGCGCCGTCCTCCCCCTTCTCGACGCCGATCACCTCCTCCCCGCACCTGACGTGGAGCCCCGTCTCCTCGAGGACGGCGCTCCACAGGTCGATGAGCCCCTCCTTGGGGATCTCCCCGGCCCGCACCTTCCCGTGGCCCGGAACCCGGAACGACGAGGTCATGACGAGCTTCTTGCGGGGGTAGTGCCGCACCGTGCCGCCCAGGTCCGGCTCGCGCTCGAGGGTGACGAAGTCGAGACCCCGCTCCTGGCACTGGAGCGAGGCCGAGAGGCCGGCCGGCCCGCAGCCCACGATGGCGACGTCCACGGGGGAGGCCCCGCCCTCCCCGGGCGTCCGGGACCCGGCCCGGAGCCCCCCCCTCCGCTTCCTCTCCCGCTCCAGCTCGCCGGCGATCCCGTCGATGCACTGGCGGCCCTGCTCGAAGGCGTTCCGGATGAGCCCCATGCCGCCCAGCTCCCCGATCACGAACAGGCCCGGCACATTCGTCTCGAAGTTGCCCTGGATCCTGGGGAGGTCCACCCCCCGCTTCTCGCTCCCGAACACGAGCTGGATGGCCTCGACGGGGCACGAGCGCTCGCACAGGCCGTGGCCCACGCAGCGGCCGGGGCTCACGGCGCGCGCCTGTCCGTCCACCAGTCCCAGCACGTCCACCTCGGGACACGCGGCCACGCAGGCTCCCGAGCCGATGCAGACCGTGGTGTCCACGACCGGGTGCATCGTGACCGGCTCGTGGAGGCCGTAGCGCAGGGCCCTCGCCTCCGCCTCCCGCGTCTCCGCCTCCTTTCGCCTGAGGCGAGCGACGAACGGGACCACGAAGGCCAGGGCGAGGGCGATCCCGGCGGCCAGGACGACGGTGCCGTCGCTCACGGGCCGAAGGACTTCGTGAAGCTCGTATACACGCGGGTCTGGCCCAGCCCGCCGCCGAGGCGGACGTCGCCGCGGAGCGACCAGTACAGTCCGCGGGCGAGGGGGGCGTCCAGGCCCGCGTCCACCGCGTGGCTCATGAGCCACTCCCCGCGCGGCGTCTCCGATCGGTACAGGAGGTAGCCGAGCCGGGCGCGGGCCGGACCGAGCGACCTCGAGAAGTGCGCGGCGCCCGTCAGGACGCGGGTCGTGCCGTTCGTGAACCAGGTGCCCGACGCGTCCAGGCCCAGGCCGAGCGCGGGGAGGCTCGCGAGCGAGAAGTAGCCGGAGAGGGAATGGCCGGTGCCCAGGCCCCGGTCCCTGTCGACCCCCGCGTCGGCGCCGACGGAGCCGCCCCGGAAGCGGGCCGTGAAGCCGCCGCTCAGCTCGTCCCTCCGGTACGAAACGAGGACGCTGTCGGACAGCCAGTACAGGTACGGGCGGTAGCGGGAGACGCCGGCGCGCACCGAGAGCGTCCGGTCGACCCGCCCCGACAGCCACAGCCTCGCCTGCGTCAGGGTCCAGTCCGTCGCGGAGGGCCCGCGGTCGACCCTGGCGTCCTGCGTCAGGTACCAGCGGCCGGCGCGCAGGCGCTGGGAGAGCGACACGAAGGTGTGGTCGGCCACGCCGCTCGAGGCGGACGGCCGCATGGCCGTGAGCGACAGCGTCCCGTCGTAGCCCACCCCGGCTCCGGGCGCCGAGCGGTAGTCCAGGAAGGCGCTCGCCTTGGGAAGCTCGGTCCGGGGGGCCTGGTCGGCCCGGTCCGGCTCGAAGCCGACCATCACCCCACCCCCCAGCGTCCTCCCGTAGTGGAGCATGAGCCCGTCCCAGTAGCCCCCGAGACGGTCGAACGGACTGTAGAAGCGTCCGAGCCGGAGCTCGAGCGGGACGGCCTCGAACCGCTTGTCGAGCGACGCCTCGTACACCTCCGGCGACGTCTCCGGGCTCACGATGGCGGGGTCGCTCAGGCGCCGGGCCACGCGACCGCTGACGTCCAGCCGGATCCCGCCGGGCAGGTCCCGGACGGTGGTCTGGAGCCACAGCGAGGGCGTCGCGAACCGACGCGTCTCGCTCACCGGGTCGGCCCCGCCGTACGTGGTCACAGAGCGGCGCAGGTCCACGGCCACCGACACCCTGCCGCTCGCGGTCGGACCGGTCGGCCCCGGCTCGCGCGCCGCGGCCCGACTCCGGGCGGTCCGCGCCGCGCGGGCGGCGCCCTCCCCGGCACGGGCTCCTTCCCCGGCGGCCGCGGCGGGGCGCGCCGGCCCGGCGGCGGACGGGGCCGAACCCCGCTCCAGCCACAGCGCCTCTCCCCGCGTCACGGGGAAGGCGGGCCCCGCCCAGGTCACGACCGAGCGCTCCGCGGTGGCCGCGACCACGGAGACCCGGCCCACGATCTCGCCGACGCTGTCGCGGGCCACGCCCAGCGTGTCACCGGCCGCGATCCCCGCCGAGGTCCCGACCCGCAGGTAGAGGGTGCTCCCGGCGACCTGCTCCACGAGGGCCGGCGTGCGGGCCGCGGCGGCCCCGGCGGTGTCCCGGCCGGCGCCCCCGCCCGCCTGCTGCGCCCGGGCGGGCCGGCCCTCCGCCCCCGCCAGGAGCGCCGCCGCCAGCGCCGCGACCAGGAGGAGCCTCCCGCTCGGTGCGGAGATCGCGCCGGTCACCCGGAGCGCCGCGCCGCGCGCCGGGTCCGCCGCGGCGTGCCCGCCGGAGCTCCCCTTCGAGCTCATCCGGATCCGGCGCCGCTCAATCACCGCCCCTCCCCGATGCGTGGCACGCGTAGCAGTGCTGGCTGTCGTACACGTAGTCCCGCACCTCCTGGTGCCTCGAGTCCGTCTCGGCCTGGCCGTGGCACCCGCCGCTCGTGCACGTGAAGGACACGTAGTCGTTGGGGGCGGCGGGGTGGCAGTCCGCGCAGCTCTGCCAGCGTCCCTGGTGCGCTCCCGAGAAGATCGGGAACCACCTGGCGTCGTGGTCGAAGTCCGCGCCGCCGAAGGACTGCTGGTCGTGGCAGTCCAGGCAGGTGGTCGGGAACCCGCGGCTGTCGTGCGCCCGCTCGTAGTCCGCCTGGTGGCAGGCGATGCAGTCGTTCGGGCCGGACGGCTGGAAGCGGAGCGCGTTCCCGGGCCGGACGTGGCAGCTGCCACAGCGCAGTCGGTCGTGGGCGCCCACCAGCGGGAAGCCTGTCATCGCGTGATCGAACGCCGGCGCGTCCGCCCAGGCCCTCGTGTCGTGGCACTGCAGGCACTCTGTCGAGAAGCCCTGCGCCACGTGGTCGATGACCTGCGTGCTCTCGAACTCGCTCCTGTGGCAGGCGATGCACTGGCGGTCGAGGTTCCGGTAGTTCCCGCCGCGGGCGTCGAAGTGGCAGCTGGCGCACGTGGTCTGGAGGTGAGCGCCGGTGAGCGGGAACCCCGACCGCGCGTGGATGCGGACGGCCGGGACGTCCTGGAAGGACCGGGTCCCGTGGCACTCGGCGCACCCCTCGGCGAACTGTCCCCGGTGGAAATCCGCGTGGCACGATGCGCAGTCGTCGGGCGCGATCTCGGGCCGGTCGAACCGGAGGTCCAGGTGGCAGCCACGGCAGGAGACGTCGGCGTGGCGACCCTCCAGCGCGAAGCCGGACCACCCGGCGTGGTCGAAATCCTTCGGGACGGCGGCCGGCGTCCAGGCGCGCGCCGTGTGGCAGGTCGCGCAGTCCAGGCCGTCCGGAAGCGGGCCGTGGGGGTCGGGCGTCCCCTCCTGCGCGCGGAGCGGAGCCGCGGCCAGGAGCGCCAGGCCGAGCGCGAGCACGCCGGCCGGGACCGTCGGGCGGTCGAGCATCATGGATCTCCGCGGTGGGCGTGGCAGTCCCTGCATTCGGTCCCGAGCGGCCGGTAGCGGACGATCTCGCTCCCGTCCGGGAGACGCTCCTTCCGATGGCAGGAGGCGCAGGGCACGTCCCGGTGCGCGCCGGTGAGCGGGAAGCGCGTCCGGGCGTGGTCGAACCCGTCGGCCGAGGCGAAGGACGACGTCGTGTGGCAGCTCTCGCACGACGCGTCGCCGAACTGGCCGTGGTGGGGGTCATCGGTGTTCTCGTGGCAGCTCCGGCAGCTGGTCGACGCGAACCGGAACGTGAGCTCCGTCTGGCCCAGGGCGGGGTTCCGGTGGCAGCCCTCGCACGGCACCGCGGCGTGGGCCCCCGCGAGGCGGAAGTCGGTCTCCTCGTCGTGCCGGAACAGGTCGAACGTGGTGGGCTTCCAGGCTTCCTGCCCGTGGCAGGCCGTGCACGCCCCGCCGTCCCCGCGCGCGGCGAACGCGCCGTGGTGGGCGTCCAGGTGGCAGGAGGCGCAGGACGTGGCCACCGGCGGCGGGAAGGGATGGCGCTCCGCTCCCGGTCGGAAGGTCAGGTGGATCGTGGAGTCCGACTCGCTTCCGCGCTGGTGACAGCTCGCGCACGAGATCTCCGCGTGCCGGCCCTCCAGGGAGAAGCCCGTCGTCGAGTGGTCGAAGCCGCGCTCGACCGCGGAGCGGTCCATCCGGTCCCAGCCCGCGGTCGTGTGGCACCGGGTGCAGGTCGAGCCCATGCTCCCGCCGTGGGGGTCCCGGTGGCACGAGGTGCAGACCGCGAACGAGATGCCCGCGTAGCGCACGCGGGTCCCTCCGGCCGCGCGGACCGTGCGGTGACACCTCCCGCACCCCACGCTCCGGTGCGCTCCCGTGAGCGGGTAGCGCGTCGCGGCGTGGTCGAAGGCCGGGACCTCCTTCCACGTCTCCTGCCCGTGACAGTCCGTGCAGCTCCGTCCCGCGAACTGGCCGCCGTGCGGGTCGTCGTCCCGGTGGCAGCCTTCGCAGGTCGTGCCCAGGCCGAGCCAGGTCCTGGCCAGCGCCCCGTGGCGGCTCTTGAACTCCCGGACATCCGCGTCCCGGACGAGCCCGGGCCGGTGGCAGTCCCGGCACTCCACCCCGGCGTGCCTCCCCTCCAACCGGAACCCCGTGGCCGCGTGGTCGAAGGTGCTCCTGTCCAGCCGCTCGAGGTCCGCGTCCCGGCCCAGGTGATCCTTGTGGCAGGAGGCGCATCCCCGGTCGGCCACGGTGGCGTGCCAGCCCTCCTTCGCCTCGATCCGGGTCCGGAGCGGGGTGTGGCAGGCGAGGCACTTCGCATCGGAGATTCCGCGCTGGCCCAGCTCGTGGCACTTCGTGCAGTTCCGGACCCCCTCCAGCTCTGCGTGCGCGGCGGCCAGCTTGCCGGGCGAGATGAGCTGCGCCGAGACGCTCCGGGCCCCGCCGACCAGGAGGAGGAAGGCCAGCGGGACCGCGGCGGCCGCGGCTCGGACCGCGCCGGCCCGGACCGCCGCACCTCCCGGTGCGGCGCCCCTCCTCAGAAGATCCACGTGTACCCGAACACGACGGCCACGGCCACGTGCACCGTCACGACCACCAGCATCACCAGCGCCAGGGGCAGGTGGAAGGCGTGCCAGTACCGGAACGCACGCTGGAAGGGACCGAGGAGGAGCATCTGCTGGCGCAGTCGCGCCCTCTCCTGGGCCAGGCCCAGGACCCGGCCGCGCACGGCCTCGGGCAAGCCCCTCCCCTTCAGCGCCCGGTCCATGCGCCGCCGCTCGCCGCGGGCGCGCAGGTCGAAGCGCACGGCCTCGAACGCCGCCCGCACGAAGCCGGGGCGCTCCGGGACGGCCGGCAGGGACAGCGACAGGCTGCCCGCCGCCTCCTCGCCCACCCGCGCGCGAATGTCCTCCAGCAGCCGCCCCTGCCGCGCCTCCAGCTCCCGGAGGGAGAGGAACTGGCCGTTCAGAGTCTTCGGGATCCGGGCGTACACGTAGCGGCCGAAGACGCCGCTCGCGACGACGACGACCATGCTCCAGAACGCGATGGCCACGATGCCGGTCACCCGAAAGCCCGTGTGGAGCACGACCAGGAAGGGTCCCAGGGTGCACAGGAAGATGTGGAAGTCGAGCCATCCGCTCAGGTGACCCAGGCGGCGCAGCGACCTCACGCGCTTCCGCGCCGAGTAGGTTCCGACCCCGACCACCAGCATGAGCGTCCCCACCACGCCCAGTCCGTGTCCGACGAGTCCGGTCGGCGAGAACAGCTCGTGGAGAGGGGAGTAGGCGCGGTCGACGGGCGCGAGTCGGTAGTACGGGAGCCCCCACACCAGGGGCACCGCCGCCGCCACGATCCACACGAGCACGAGGAGGTGCCCACCCGGCCTCTTCATCACGCCGCTCCCTTCGGGCAAGGGCCGCGCCCGACCCCGAAGAGGCTCAGATGCCGGGGTTTGCGGCGATCACCCCTCCCGGGACTCCGCAAGCTTTACACAGGTGGACGACAATGGTTCATGGGCGGAGATCTACCGCGCTCCGCACGGCCTTCGAACCCGCGACGCCGCCCACGCCAGGGGAGCGAGCGCACGCCGTTCTCAGCCCCTCGGCGTCGGGAACCACTCCGGGCGCGGGAAGGTGAGGAGCACGCCGAACGCCAGGACGGGCGCCGCCGCCACGATGAGGTCGGAGTCGCCCAGCATGAGGTAGAACGCCCCGGCCAGGATGGCGGGCGCCTCGAGGAGCGCCCACGCCAGGACGAGGAGGACCTGGACCCTGTCGTGGGCCGGCGCGGCCTCCTCCACCCCGGAGGCCCGGCGGGCTTCGCGGGCGGCCTCCCGTGCCCGGGAGCGGAGAAGGAGAGCGCCCCCGAACCCGAGGACCGCGGCGACCCCCCATGCCGACATGGCGGCCCCGGGGGTGAGCGGGGCGTCGGACGCCAGCCCCCCGCCGCTGGCGTGGACGACGAACCAGGAGACGATCCACATGAGCACCGGCCCGACCGCGAGCGCCGCGGCCAGGATCCGCGCCGTGAGGAGCCTTCGCCCCGGGTCGGGGATCGTCACGGGCGGCTCTCGGAGTCCGGCCGCGTCCCGCCGGGCCGCCCCTTCCCGCCGAACGCCTCCGGGTGCGCTTCGTCCCACGGCGTCGCCGCCTGGTAGGCGACCGCGGCCTCGAGCGCCGCGGCCTCCCCGTACATCGTCCCGCAGAACGTGATCGAGGTGGGGTCGCCGTCCTCCCGGAAACCGTCCGGCACCGAAACGCAGGGGTGGCCGGTGAGGTTGGTGACCAGGAGGTTCCCGCCCTGGAAGGCCGGCGAGACGTACACGTCCACGTCGCTGAGCCCTTCTCGCATGCGCTCCTGCAGGAGGCGCCGCACGCGGTTGGCCTCGATGTACTCCACGGCCGGGATGAAGCGGGCGGAGCGGAACTGGTTGGGCCACGCGCCCGCATCCTGGCGGACGAGGAGGGTGTCACGGCCCGAGCGCGTCAGCGTGTCGAACGCGGCGGCCGCCTCGGCGTCGAGGATGATCCGCATGGCCCCGGCCGGGAGGTCCGGGAGCTCGATCGGTACCAGCCGGGCGCCCTGCCGCCGCAGGACCGCCAGCGCGGCGCTGTCCTGCGCGGCGCCCCGGTAGTCGCCCTCGAACGCGGACTTCAGGTAGCCTATCCTGAGGTTCGAGAGGTCCGTCCCGCTCCTGTACGGAAAGGGCCCGGCCACCGCCGACGGGTCGGCCGGATCGGCGCCCCGGATGACGTCGAACACCAGCGCGCAGTCGGCCGCATCCCGGCACAGCGGTCCGGCCTTGTCCATCGACCAGGAGAGCGCCATGACGCCGTGCTTGCTGACCCGCCCGAAGCTGGGCCGCAGGCCCGTGATCCCCGTGCGGGTCGACGGCGAGACGATCGACCCCAGGGTCTCGGTCCCGAGCGCGAAGGGCACGAGCCCCGCGGAGACGGACGCCGCGGGCCCGGCCGACGAGCCGCTCGAGCCCTCCTCGGTGTTCCACGGATTCCGCGTCTTGCCCCCGAACCACACGTCGCCCATGGCCAGCGCGCCCGACGTGAGCTTGGCCACGAGCACCGCGCCCGCGTCCTCGAGCTTCCGCACCGTCGTAGCGGTCTCGTCGATCACCTGGTGCTCGTAGGGCTTCGCGCCCCAGGTGGTGGGGTAGCCGGGCACCGCGTACAGGTCCTTCACTCCGAACGGGATCCCCTGGAGCGGCCCCCGTACCCTCCCGGCCGCGAAGTCGCTGTCGGCACGCGCCGCCTGCGCCAGGGCCAGGCTGTCGGTGAGGGTCACCACGGCGTGGAGCCGCGGGTCGTAGCGGCGGAGGCGGCTCAGGTACATCCGCGTGAGCTCCACCGAGGTCACCTGCCCGGATCGGAGGAGCGCCGCGAGCTTCGGGATCGGCCAGAACGCCACGTCCTCGAGGTCGTCCGGCCGCCGGACCTCCGTCGGCAGCGGCGCGAAGGCCGGCTTCCGCTCGGCGATCGGCTCGGCCGGGGGCAGCGGGCGGAAGAAGAGGGCCGGACGGTCCGAGCTGGCCAGTGGGACGCTCCGCAGCGCCTCGTACGCGTTCCGGCGGTCGCCCCGCCCCGAGAAGTCGTTCCCGTAGCGGCCGCGCCGGGCCAGGAGCGTGTCCAGCTCGGCCTCCGTGTACGACAGCCCGATGATCTTCAGCGCCGCCCGCAGGGTGGACCGGTCGATGCGAGGCCGGGACGGGGCCGTGTCGGCCCGGGCCGTGTCGGCCTGCCGGGCCGCGGCCGGCCTCGCCCCGCCGGGGCCGCCCGCCACGAGGAGCGCGGCCGGCAGGAGGAGCGTCGAGAGGAGGAGACGTCCGGTTCGCATCGTGCCTTCCTGTCCGATCGTGTGCGCCGAGCGGGCCCGGGCGGGCCCCGACCGGCCACGAAGGTAGGGTTCCCCGCGGCCGGCCCGCCAGCGGGAGCGCCCCCCGCCCGACCCCGGCTGCCGCTGGGCGCCGGCCCGCCAGCGCGAGCCCCCCGGCGCCTCCACGCCCCGGCTCAGGGCGCGTCCGGGGACGCCGTGGAGCTTTCACGCTCCCCGGCGGCCACCAGCCAGCGCCACAGCACCCAGATCAGCCCCACGTTGAGGAGGCCCGAGTAGAGCACGTCGCTCGCGAAGTGCTGGCCCTGGACCACCCGCACGAACCCGACGGCCAGGCCCGCCGCCACGGCGCCGGCGATCGCCAGCCTGCGGCGTCCCGGGTCCCGCACCAGGAAGGCGAAGGCCACGAGGAAGAAGGCCACGGAGGGGTGGCCGGCCACGAAGGAGCAATTCGAGGTGCACTGGTCGGCGGGCAGGAGGGGCGTGGTGAAGGCCCGTCCCCCGCCGAACGCCGCCACCTGGTAGGGCCGGGCCCGGCCCCAGTGGTCCTTGAGGAGCAGGTTGGTGAGGAGCCCCGGACCCAGGAGGAGCGCGAGAGTCAGGTAGGCCGTCACGCGCCGCATCCGGCGTGAGCCGCCGGGCCGGAGCCACGCCCACAGGCCGGCCGCCAGGATCCCGAGGCCGACGGTCCACGCGAGCCACGGCACCGCGGCGGAGACGAACCGCGCCCACGGCTGGCCGCTCAGGAAGAAGCCGTCCCCGGTCCGGTAGAAGAGGCCGCTCACGGCCAGGTCCAGGCGCGGGTCGAGCCCCCAGGCCACGGTCACCGCCGCGAACGCCGCCACGTAGACGGCCGCGCCCGCCGACAGGCCCTCGCGGCCCACGCGCCGGCTCGACGGCGCGCCGCCCGCGGACGGGCTCGCGCCGGGCGTCACCGACCGGCGGCCGGTCGCGGCCCCGGGCGTCCGACCCGCCTCACGCCGGGTCCTCGCTCCGGAGCCAGTCCACGGTCCGCCCCATCCCCTCCTCCAGCCCCACGCGAGGGGACCACCCGAGCCCCCGTATCCTGTCGGTCGCGAAGCGGGTCCCGTCCAGGCCCGCGAGCCCCACCGCCAGGATCGTGGCCCAGCGCGGATCGTCCGCCGGAAGCCCCCCGGCCGGGGACTCCCCGCCCCGGACCACGCGCGCGGCCTCCTCGGGATCGAGGGCCCGGAGCTCCCGGCCGTACAGCTCCGCGTAGGGACGGGCGTACTCGCGCCACGGGACCGGCTCCTCGGTCACGTTGAACGCGCGCCCGGCCGCTCCGCCCGCCACCGCGCACAGGAGCATCGCGTCGACCAGGTCGTCCACGTACACGGGCGAGAACGCCGAGGAGCCGTCCCCGACCAGGACCGGCACGCCGTCCCGGATGAACCCGGCCAGCGCCTCCGTCCACAGGGTCGAGCGCGGTCCGAACACCGAGGCGGGGCGGACGATGGCCAGCTCGATCCCGGTCTGCTCGGCGGCCTCCCGCGCGGCCACCTCCCCCAGGGCCTTGGTGCGCGGATAGGGGTGCTCGGCCTCCGTGGCCAGCGGCTCGTCCTCCCCCACCACCCGCGGCTCGGGCCGACCGTACGCCGACACCGAGCTCACGAGGACGAAGCGCCGCGCGCCCGCCCGGGCCGCGTCCCGGGCCAGGCGTCCGGTGGCCTCGACGTTGACGGGACCGGCCATGTCGGGGTCGCCGCCCACCCAGCCCGCCACGTGGAACACGACCTCCCGGCCCTTCGCCAGCTCCCGCATGCGGGCGGCGTCCAGGAGGTCGGCCTCCTCCAGCCGCACCCCGGCCTCGTCCAGCTCCCGGGCGCGGTCCAGGCGCCGGCCCGTGCCGGTCACCCGGGCCCCCTCGCCGGCGGCCAGGCGCTCGGCCAGGCGGCCTCCGATGAAGCCCGTGGCGCCGGTCACCAGCACCGCCACGCCCTCCAGATCCGAGCCCTCCAGCCAGCGTTCGATCGTCATCCTCTCCTCCTCACCCGACGCCGTACAGCCCCTCGCGGTCTCCGTGGCGCTCGGCCAGCTCGCGGGCCAGCCCGCGGTGCTCCGGACGCCCGAGCGACGGGTCGCCCTCGACCAGCTCCCGGGCCCACCGGCGGGCCGCGGCGGCCAGGTCGGCGTCCCGCTCCAGGTCCGCGAACCGGAGCGCCGGCACCCCGTGCTGCTCGGGACCGAACAGGTCCCCCGGCCCCCGGAGCCGGAGGTCGGCGCGCGCCAGCTCGAAGCCGTCCGTCGTCGCCGCGAAGGCCCGCAGCCTGTCCGGCGGCTCCCCCTCGCCCGAGTGGAACGCCACGCAGTAGCTCTGCTCCCCGCCTCGCCCCACCCGGCCCCGGAGCTGGTGGAGCTGGGCGAGACCGAAGCGCTCGGCCTCCTCGATGTACATCAGCGTGGCGTTGGGCACGTCGATCCCGACTTCGATCACCGTGGTCGCCACCAGGAGGTCCGCCTCGCCCGCCAGGAAGCGGCGCATGACGTCCTCCTTCTCCCCGGCCGAGAGCCGGCCGTGCAGGAGCTCGACCGCGAGGTCGGGGAAGCGCGCGGCCAGCCGCTCGCGCATCTCCGTGGCCGAGCGCGCGTCCAGCGCCTCGGACTCCTCGATGAGCGGGTAGACCACGTAGGCCTGCCGGCCCTCCCCCACCTTCTCCCGGAGAAAGGCGAAGGCCGCCTCGCGGGCCTCCGGGCCGCGTACGGCCGTGACCACGGGCCGCCGGGCGGGAGGCATCTCGTCGATGACGCTGAGGTCCAGGTCTCCGTACAGCGTGAGGGCCAGGGAGCGCGGGATGGGCGTGGCCGACATCACGAGCATGTCCGCCCGCCCGGAGGCGTCGCGGAGGAGCCGGCGCTGCTCGACCCCGAAGCGGTGCTGCTCGTCGATCACGGCGAGGCCGAGATCGGCGAAGCCCACGTCCTCCTGGATGAGGGCGTGCGTGCCGACCACGAGCCGGGCCCGGCCCGACGCCAGCGCCTCGAGCCGGCTCCTGCGCTCGGCCGGCGTCAGGCGGCCGGTGAGGAGGAGGGGCTCGACGTCCAGGCCGGAGGTCAGCTCGGTCAGGGTGCGGAGGTGCTGCTCGGCCAGGAGCTCGGTGGGGGCCATGAGGGCCGCCTGGTGCCCCGACTCGACCGAGCGCAGGAGGGCCGCCGCGGCGACCACGGTCTTGCCGCAGCCCACGTCCCCCTGGAGGAGCCGGTACATGCGCTCGGCCCGCTCCATGTCCTCCCGGATCTCCTCCCAGGCCCGCTCCTGCGCGCCCGTGAGCCGGAACGGGAGGCCCTCCAGGAAGCGCGAGGTGAGGTCGGCGGGCGCGTCGTGCGCGATCCCGGTGGTCTCCTGGCGGAGGCGGTGGCGGGCCCTGGCGTGGAGGAGCTGGAGGAAGAGGAGCTCGTCGAAGGCGATGCGCCGGCGCGCGGGCTCCAGCTCCTCCATGGCCCGCGGGCGGTGGAGCGCCCGCAGGGCGGCGCCGAGCCGCGCGAGGCCCAGCTCCTCGCGCCACGCCTCCGGGACCGGATCGCGCTCGGCCGCCTCCCGCAGGAGCGCGCCCAGGTTCTCGCTCACGATGCCGCGGATCTGCCGGTGGCTGAGCCCCTCGGTGGCGGGATAGACGGGGAAGACCGTGCCGCCCTTCCCGGAGCCGGAGCCCTGGCCGCCCGCCGAGCCCCCGTCGTCGGCGGAGCCTCCGCCGGCCGCGGACCCCCCGTCGTCCGCGGAGCGCCCTCCGCCGCCGTCCTCCGCCTCTTCGTCGCCCGAGGCCAGCACCGTGTGCTCGCGCGGCTGGAGCTGGCGGCCGTGGAAGAAGCGGACGGGCCCCGAGGCCAGGAGGAGGTCCCCCCTGGAGAGGGAGCGGTCGAGCCACGGCTGCCCCGGCCACGCGGCCTCGATGAGGCCGCTGGAGTCGCGGAGGACCGCCCGGAAGATCCGCAGGCCCTTGCGCGTGTTCAGGACGCCCTTGGAGACGATCCGCCCGATCACGGTGGCCTCGTCCCCGGGCTCGAGCGAGGCGATCGGGGTGACGGTCGTGGCGTCCTCGTACCGGTGCGGGATGTGGTAGAGGAGGTCGCGCCCGGTGCGGACGTCCAGGCGCGCGAAGCGCTCGGCCCGGCGCGGGCCGACGCCCTTCAGGTACTGGACCGAGCCGGCGAGGAGCGACCGGGGGCTCACGCCGCGCCCAGGAGGCCCTCCACGAAGCTCGCCGGGTCGAAGAGCTCCAGGTCCTCGGGCCTCTCCCCGGTGCCCACGAAGCGGACCGGGACGCCCACCTCGCGGGCCACCGCCACGGCGGCGCCGCCGCGGGCCGTGGAGTCCGTCTTGGCCAGGACCAGGCCCGTGAGCGGCACCATACGGCCGAACTCCCGTGCCTGCAGCAGCACGTTCTGTCCGGACGTGGCGTCCACGACCAGGAGCCGCTCGTGCGGGGCGCCCTCCACAAGGCGGTCCGTGACGCGGTCGATCTTCCGGAGCTCGTCGAGGAGGTTGCGCTTGGTGTGGAGGCGGCCGGCGGTGTCCACGATGACCAGGTCGTCGCCCCGCTCGGCGGCCGACTCGACGGCGTCGTAGGCCACGGCGGCCGGATCGCCGCCCTGCTGTCCCCCGACGAAGCGCGCGCCCACCCGTCCGGCCCACGTCTCGAGCTGCTCGCGGGCCGCCGCGCGGAACGTGTCGCAGGCCGCGAGGACCACCGAGCGTCCCTCGTCGGACGCCCGCCGCGCCAGCTTGGCGGCCGTCGTGGTCTTCCCGGTCCCGTTCACGCCCAGGAGGAGGACCACGCAGGGGCCCCGGTCCGGCCACCGGAGGTCCTGGCCGGGCCGCGCGCCCTCCTCGCCGCCGGCGTCGGTCGCCGCCGTGGCGGCCGGGCCCGGGCCGGGATCGCCCTCCGGATCGGAACCCGCGGGGGCCCCCGGAGGGGCGCCCCTGGCCCCGGCCAGAACGGCCTCGAGGCGCTCGGCCAGGAGGTCACGGAGCTCCTCCTCGGTCTTCACCTCGCCCCGCTGCGCCGCTCGCTCCAGATCGTCGACCAGGTCCAGCGCGAGCTCGACGCCCAGGTCGGCCTCGAGCAGCGCGCGCTCGAGGCCCGCGATCGTGTCCTCGTCGATGCCGCGGACCAGCGTCCCCACGTCCGTGAGGGCGATGTCCTTGATCCTCTGCCACAGGGAGGCCTTCCTCCCGACGTCCAGCCTGGCGTCGCTCACGTCTCTTCGTCGTGGGAGTTCCGGTGGGCCGCCCGCCCCGAGCGGCCTCCCGGTCGGGAGGCCCGGAGTCGGCGGTGACTTCGATGGGAATATACCGATCCGGGCCGGGCCGGGTCCGTCCCCTACCGGCTCCCCGAGGCGCTCGAGGCTTGGGAGCCCGCCGCCCTGGCCGCCGACGCCAGCTGGACCGCCCGGGGGAACGAGAGCGAGTCGAGTCGGCCCAGGCGATCGTCCCGGACGCTGTCGAACCGCGCCAGGTAGCTGTCGGGAACGGGCTTCCCGGGCGGGAGCTTCACCTTCTTGGGATCCCGCTGGACGCCGTTCACGAGGAACTCGTAGTGGAGGTGCGGGGCCGTGGCCAGCCCGGTCATGCCCACGTAGCCGATGATCTGGTTCTGCTTCACGCGGACCCCGGGGTGGATTCCCTTGGCGACCCCGCTCATGTGGGCGTACCGGGTCCGGTACATGGAGTTGTGCCGGACCTCGACCATGCGGCCGTAGCCGTCCCACCAACCGGCGCGGGTGACGACCCCGGCGCCGGTGGCGTGGATCGGCGTGCCGCGGTTGGCGCCGTAGTCGATGCCGCGGTGCGCGCGCCAGCGGTGGAGGATCGGGTGGTAGCGCCTGCGGCTGAAGCCCGACGTGACCGGACTGAACTTGAGCGGGGCCCTGAGAAACGCCTTCCGCGTGGCGGCTCCGTCCGCGTCGTAGTACTCCTCGGGGCCGTCGGCCGCGATGAAGCGCACGGCGGGGAGCGCCCGGTCCTCGTTGTAGAACTGGGCGGCCAGCACGTCGGCGCGCCGCACCGAGCCGTCGGGACGCACCTCGCGGCGGATCATCACCCGGAACGCGTCACCGGGGCGGATGTCCCGGAAGAAGTCCACCTGCCAGGCGTAGATCCGGGCCAGCCTGAGGAAGATCTCCACGTTCTCGTTCGGCGCGAGTCGGGCCGTGTCGCCGAACAGGCGCGAGGTCCACAGGCTCTGCTCGATCACCCCGCCGACGTAGAGCGTGTCCGGCCTCACCGAGACCGAGTCCAGGCGCGAGGACCAGGTGGTCCCCGTGCGGTCGAGGACGAGGGTGCGGTCGGCGTCCAGGGTGACGGCCACGCGGTCGGTGCTCTCGGGCACGCGGGCCGAGGTCCTCACGACCAGGCCTGCGGGCAGGCGGCGGGGATCGATCCTCTCGCGAATGAGCGAGAGGACGCTGCGGTAGCCGGCCCCGCCGAGGCCGGCGTCGGCCAGGATCGGGCCCAGGGCCCGGCCCGCGTGGACCGTGTCCGCGCCGGTGACGACGGGTGGAGCGGCCGCGGGAGTGGGGACCGCCGTCAGCGAGGGCACGGCCCGAGCCTCGGCGGGGGGGCGTTCCGACGTCTCCGATCCGCTGCCCCTGCCGATGAGGCCGATGACGATCGCCACCCCGAGGACGAGGCCTCCGGCCAGGCCCCAGCTCCGGGCCGGAGCGGGTCCGGCTCCCCCGTCGTCGCGCGCGTCGCGTGCCATGTCCTCTCCCTGCAGGAGGTCCGCCGGCGGCGGTCCTCAGTCCATCTGGCGCCGGATGAAGGTCGGGATCTCGAGGTCGTCGGGATCCTCCCGGTGGGCCGGACGCGGCCGCTCGACCTCGGTGCTCCGCTCGGGCGCCTGTTCGCGCGTCGGTCCGTCGGGCTCGCCGGGCTCGCCGGGCTCGCCGTCGTCCTTGACCAGCTTGGGGCCGCGGAAGTCGTCTCCCTTCCGGCTCCGCTCCCGGGAGGCCGGCTCCGGGCTCAGCGGCGCGGTCGAGCTGCGGGGTCCGTCCTCCTCCTCGACCACGGTGCCGAAGCCGGTGGCTATGACGGTAACCCGGATCTGGCCCTCGAGGTCCGGGTCGTGGACCGCGCCGAAGATGATCTCGGCCTCCTCGCCCGCCGCCTCCTGGACGATGGAGTTCACGGTCGTGACCTCGTCGATCGTGAGGTCCGGCCCGCCGGAGATGTTCACCAGCACGCCCGTGGCCCCGTTGATCGATACGCTGTCCAGGAGCGGCGAGCAAATGGCCTGCTGGGCCGCCTCGACCGAGCGATCGTCGCCCGCGGCCCGCCCGATCCCCATGAGGGCGTCGCCCCGGTTGGACATCACGGTGCGGACGTCGGCGAAGTCCACGTTGATCTCGCCGGTGACGCTGATGAGGTCGGAGATGCCCTGCGTGGCGTGGAGCAGCACCTCGTCCGCCTTCTTGAGCGCGTTGCGGAAGGTGGTCCCCTTCCCCACCACCGAGAGGAGGCGCTCGTTGGGCACTACGATCATGGTGTCCACGCTGCGCCGCAGCTCACGCAGGCCGATCTCGGCGTGCCGCATGCGCTTGCGACCCTCGAAGTTGAAGGGCCGGGTCACGATCGCGATCACCAGGGCTCCCATCTCCCGTGCGATGCGCCCGACGGTGGGCGAGGCGCCCGTCCCGGTCCCGCCGCCCATGCCTGCGGTCACGAACACCAGGTCCGAGCCCTCGAGCGCGCGCCGCACCTCGTCCTCGGACTCGGCCACGGCCTGGCGGCCGATCTCGGGCCGGGCCCCCGCCCCGAGGCCGCGGGTCAGCTTCTGGCCGATCTGTATCGTCAGGTGCGAATCGCACTTCTTGAGCGCCTGGGCGTCCGTGTTGATCGCGATGAACTCGACGCCGTCGAGGTCCTCCGCGATCATCCGGTTGATGGCGTTGCCGCCCGCGCCCCCGACGCCCACCACCTTCATCTTGGCGTTGCGCGCCATGCTGTCGTCGAACTCGAAGACCATCCTGTCCCCCTCTAGAAGAAGTCCCGCAGCCACTCGGTGACCCGGGTCAGCGTCCGCACCGCCACGCCGCCTCCGCGTCGTCCCTCCCGCATCTTTCCATACAGCGCCAGGCCGACGGCCGTGGCGAACTTGGGCCGCCGAACGGCGTCGGCGAGCCCGGTCAGCTCGGCTCCCGGCTCGCCCTGGCGGACCGGGAGGTTGAAGGCGCTCTGGGCCAGCTCCACCGCCCCGGGCATCGAGACGGTGCCGCCGGTGAGCACGATCCCCGAGGTCAGGCCGTCCAGCAGCCCGGCCTCCTCGAGATCGTCCCACACGAGGCCGAAGATCTCGTCCAGCCGCTGCTCGATGATGTGGGAGAGCAGCTCCCGGGAGACCCGCCGGGTCGTGCCCGGGGCCGGCCCCGGGACCTCGACTCTCTCGTCCGCGCCCACCATCCGGGTCACGGCCGTGCCGTACTCGCGCTTGAGGCGCTCCGCCTCCTCGAGCGGCACGCCCAGGCCCTTCACGATGTCGTTGGTGATCGCCTGCCCGCCCCAGCGCAGCGACGACAGCCGGCGGATCTTCCCGCCCGAGAACACCGCGACGTCGGTCCGGGCGCCGCCGACCTCCAGGAGGGCCACGCCCGCGTCACGCTCGCTCCCGGAGAGGACCGCCACGCTGCTGGCGAGCGGCTCGAGCACCAGCTCGTCGACCCCGTAGCCCGCCCGGTCCACCGCCCGCCTCAGGTCGCCGCACGCCGCCGAGTCCGCGGTGACGATGCAGACGTCCGCCTCGAGCCGGGTCCCCGCCATGCCGACGGGGGCGTGGATCCCGCCGCGCCCGTCCACCGCGTACTCCTGCGGTATGGCGTGAAGGAGCTCGCGGTCGGGCGGCACGACCACGGCGCGCCCCACCTCGTGCACGCGCTCCACGTCGTCCGCCGTGATCTCGTGCCCGACGATGGCCACCACGCCCGAGGAGCCGCCGACGTCCACGTGGGCGCCGGCCAGCCCGACGTAGGCGCTCTCCACCTCGAGGCCGGCCATGAGCTCCGCCTCGCGCACCGACTCCCGGATCGAGCGGGTCGTGGCCTCGAGGTCGGTCACCGCGTCGCTCCGGACCCCTTCGGTCCGCGCGATCCCCACGCCCAGGACCCGGTCGGGCCCCTGCCCGTCCGGCCCGGCCTCGAGGATCACGGCGCACGTCTTGGTCGAGCCCACATCGAGCCCCGTCACCACGCTCGCCCCCCCGATCACGAGGCGCCTCCCGCCGCCACGACCACCTGTCCGTCGAAGCGGGCGTCCGCCCGCGCGACCTCGGTCCGATCGTCGCGCGTCGCCAGCGCCGCCTCGACCCGGCGGAGCCCCGCGGCGGGCTCGGCGGCCGGGAGGAGCACGCGGCTGGCGTAGGCGCCGTCGGCCATGAACACCTCGACCCCGCCCGGCACGTCCACCAGCTGCGAGGAGCTCCGCACGAAGCCCGGATCGGTGGACCGCAGCCGGTCCAGGACCCGGAGGAGCCGCAGGGTGGTCGAATCGGTGACCACGCCCCCCTCCACGTCGGAGCCGCCGCCCAGGATCGGGAGGTCCAGCTTCGCGACCGCGGGATCCAGCGGCAGGACGCGTCCCGACGAGTCCACCGCGACCAGGTCGGGCGTCGGCACCAGGGCCACGGGCTCCACCTCGGTCACCCGGATCTCGATCCGGTGCGCTCCCGTGCGCCGGACCCGGGCGTCCGCGATGAGCGGGTCGGAGCGCACCCTCGCCTCCCAGCGTCCCGGGTCGTCCCACACCGACGCGTCGGGCTCCACGGCCGCCAGGGAGGCCACCCGGTCGGGCGGCACGTAGCGCGTCCCCACCACGCCGACCTCCTCGACCCGGAACGCCGGGAGCCGGGAAAGGAGGGCGGGCGCCCACAGCGGGGCCCCGGCCCCGACGGCCGCCGCCACCGTGGCGGCGTAGATCCGCCGCCGCGTCCGCCGCGTCACGCCGCCCCCTCCTCAAGGGCCGCCGCCGCCCGGTGGGCCAGGGCCGTGACGTCGCCCGCGCCCATGAACAGGAACGTCGTGTGGTCTGCCGACGACGCCGCCGCCGCGACGGCCGCGAGGACGCGGTCGCGGTCCGCGAGCACGACGGGGCCCCCGGCGCCGGCCGGACCGGCGCCGGCGGGGGCCGGCCCGCGCTCCACCGGGGCGTCCGCCGCGCCCGCGGCCCCGACGATGAGCTCCGAGGTCACCCCTTCGATCGGCTCCTCGCGCGCGCCGTAGACGGGGAGGAGGAGGGTCCGGTCCGCCCCCGCGGCCAGGGCGCGCGCGAACGCCTCCGCGAACCTCCGCGTCCGGCTGTAGAGGTGGGGCTGGAAGACCGCCACCAGCCGCGCGCCCGGACGCAGGCGCCGCCCGGCGGCCAGCGCCGTGGCCACCTCCGTCGGGTGGTGCGCGTAGTCGTCCACGACGAGGACGCCGCGGGCGTCGGCCAGACGCTCCATGCGCCGGGCCACGCCCGTGAAGCCGGCCAGCGCCTCCTCGAGGGCGGCCGGGTCGGCCCCCAGGCGGAGCGCGGCGGCCAGCGCGGCCGCGGCGTTCTGGAGGTTGTGGGCGCCGGGCGCGCCGAGACGGAAGACCAGCTCCGCCCCGGGAGCGCGCAGGCGGGCCCGGCGCACACCTCCGTCCTCGCCGGCCCCGAGCGCCTCGACCCGGTAGTCGGCGTCCGCCGCGTAGCCGTAGGAGGCCGACCCGGACAGCTCCGCGCCGAGCGCGCGGGCGCCCGCCTCGTCGGCGCAGTACAGGACGCCCAGCCGGTCCGAGGCGCGCCCGGCGAACGTCCGGTACGCCCGCTCGAGCTCCTCCAGGCTCCCGTAGCTCTCCAGGTGCTCCTCCTCCACGGCGCTCACCACCGCCAGGTCCGGGTCCAGCTCCAGGAACGAGCGGTCGTACTCGTCGGCCTCGACCACGGCCGCTTCGCCCGCGCCGCTCCGGGCGTTGGCGTCCCAGGTCGGGACGTGCCCGCCCACGGCGGCCGCCGGGTCGAGCCCGGCCGCCTCCGCCGCGAGCGCGGTCATGGCCGTGATCGTGGTCTTCCCGTGGGTGCCGCTCACCGCGGCCAGCCTGCGGTCGTTGACGAGCGCCGCCAGCGCCCGTGCCCGGCGCCACACCGGGACGCCCTGCTCGCGGGCCGCCCGCAGCTCCGGATGGTCCTCGGGCACCGCGCTGCTCCGGACCACGAGCGCGGCCCCCTCGGCGTGCGACGGGTCGTGGCCCGCGTCCACCCGGCCGCCGGCGTCCTCGATCTCCGCGACGCCCTCGCCGCTCCGGTCGCAGCCACTCACCCGGAAGCCCTCGCCCGCGAGCAGGACGGCCAGGGCCCGCATGCCGGCCCCGGCGGCCCCCATCAGGTGGACCTCCGAGCCGGCCGCCGGGAGGTCGGAGCGCCGCGGGAGCCGCTCGGGGGCCCCGCCGCCACCGCCGCCGCCGGAGCGGCTCGCCCGGGACTCGCCGGCGCGCTCCCCTCGGCGGGCGCCTCCGCCCGCGTCCGCCCGCCGCACCGCCGCCTCAGCGCTCACGGCCGCGCTCCCCGCCCGGGGCTCCCGGCCGACCTCGGGCAGCCGCCCCTCGCTCCGCGCCGGCTCCGGCCAGGCGCAGCAGCTCCTCGGCGATGCGGTCGGCGGCGTCCGGCGCTCCCCTCTCCCGCGCCGCCGTCGACATGCGGGCGAGCCGGGGCCCGTCGGCCACGATTCCGGCCGCCAGCGTCCACAGCTCGCCGGGCGCCAGGTCCCTCTCCTCGCGCACGACCGCGGCACCGGCCTCCTCGAGCACTCTCGCGTTCGCGCTCTGGTGCGCGTCGGCCGCCCCCGGGAAGGGGACGAGCACCGCCGGGACCCCCCAGGCCGCCAGCTCGGACACGAACATCGCCCCGGCCCGACCGATGGCCAGCGACACGCGGCCGAGCTGCGCACCGAGGTCCTCGATCCAGGGCTCGACGCGGATCCGCTCCGCCCACGGCAGCCCGGCCACCCGCCGCTCGAGGTCGGACGCGTGCTCGGGCCCGGCGATCCACACGAGCGTCGTCCCCTCCGGCCACGTCCGGATCGAGGCCAGGTCCGCGAGGAGCCGCTCGTTGATCCCCCGCGCCCCCTGGCTCCCGCCCGCGACGAGGACCGTCCGTCCCTCCGGCCACGGGTAGCTCGTCCTTGCCCTCCCCGGCCCCACGGCCACCGGGTTCCCGATCGCGAAGACCTCGGTCTCCGGACCCGGGCTCAGCGTCCGCTCGGCCTCCGGGAAGCCCAGATGCAGCTGGTCCACCCTCGGGGCGAAGAGGCGGGTCACCCGGCCGGGGCGGGCGTTCTGCTCCTGCAGCGCCGTCGGCCGGCCGGTGAGGATGGCCCACGCCAGGGCCGGCGCCGCCGCGTAGCCCCCCGTCCCCACCACCAGGTCCGGCCGGAAGCTCCGGAACGACCGCGCCGTCCCCCACGCCACCGCCGGGGCGGTCGCGAGGAGGCGCCAGTTCCTCCACGGCCGGCTCCGATGCACCGGCTGCATCGGGAGGAGCCGGTACGGCAGGTCGCGGCCCGGAAGGACCCTCGACTCCAGGCCTCGCCTCGCCCCCAGGTAGTAGAGATCCGTCGACGGGTCCCTCCGCCGCAGGGCGTCGGCCAGGTTGAGGGCGGGAACCAGGTGTCCCCCCGTCCCGCCTCCCGCGATCAGGACCCGTGCGCCCACCCGTCAGCATCTCCGCTGCGCCGCGATGTTCAGGAGGATCCCCGTTCCGAACAGGGCCATCACGAGGTGCGTCCCGCCGGCGCTCACGAACGGGAGGTTGATCCCGGTCGTGGGCAGGACGCCCAGCGTGACCCCGATGTGCCCGAAGGCGGTGACCGCGATGAGGGCCGTGATTCCGGTCCCGAGCAGGCGCCCGAACAGGTCGGGGGCCGAGGCGGAGACGCGGAGCGCCACCAGCGTCCAGGCCAGGAAGAGACCGATCACGATCACCGAGCCCACGAGGCCCCACTCCTCGGCGATGATCGGGAAGATGAAGTCGTTCTGCGGCTCGGGGAGGTAGTAGAGCTTCTGGCGGCTGGCCCCGTAGCCCACGCCGAACAGCCCGCCCGAGCCCACCGCGATGAGCGACTGCCGGAGCTGGTAGCCCACGCCCTGCGCCCCCGGCGTCGGGTGGAGGAAGGCGGAGATCCGGCTCGAGCGGTAGCCGGCGTGCGTGGCCAGGAGCCAGGCCGCCGGCGTCCCGAGGCCGCCCAGGAGCGCGAAGTGGCCGAGGCGCGCGCCCGCCGCGAACAGGACGATCCCCGCCACGGCCGCCGTGAGGAGCGCCGCCGAGAAGTGGGGCTCGAGGATGAGGAGCGCGCACACCGTCCCGACCATGACCAGGAAGGGGCCCAGGCCGTAGCGCAGGCTGTGGAGCCGCTCCTGCTTTCGGACCGCCGTGTCCGCCACCCACACGATGAGCGCGAACTTGGCCAGCTCCGAGGGCTGGATCGTCATCCCGAGCCTCAGCCAGCGGCGGGCCCCGTTCACGCGGGGCGCGATGGCCTCGGTGCCCGGCAGGACGACCACCACCAGGAGGATCAGGCTGGCCAGGACCAGCGGCCACGCGAGCTTCCGCCAGAACCGGTAGTCGATGAACCGGGCGGCCGCGAGCGCCACGAAGCCGACGCCGGCGTGGGTGGCCTGCTCGACCAGGTAATAGGTGCTCGGGAGCCCCTCGGAGGTGGCCGTGAACGAGCTGGCGCTGTACAGCCACAGGAGGCCCAGGGCCACCAGCACGAAGGTGATCCCGAACAGGAGCCGCCCCGCCCAGGGCGCCGCCCGCCGCTCGGCCTGGACGTCCAGGGCCCGCCCCAGCACGTCCGTGCTCACGCCGGGCCCTCCCCGCCGCCCTCGATGCGGCAGCGGACGGCCTCCACGAAGGCCTCGCCGCGGGCCTCGTAGTCCCGGAACATGTCGAAGCTGGCGCACGCCGGGGAGAAGAGGACCACGTCGCCGGGACGGGCCAGCTCGGAGGCGGCCTGGACGACCCCCTCCATGCCGGCCTCGACCCGCACCTCCGGGACCGCCTGGCCGAGCTCCGCCACGATCTGCGGCGCCGACTCCCCGAACGCGACGAGCGCCCGGACGTGGTCCTCGAGCAGCGGGACCAGCGAGCCGTACGGCTCGCCCTTGCCCCGCCCCCCCATGAGGAGGACCAGCGGCCGGTCGAAGGCCCGGAGGGCCACGGACGTCGCCGAGACGTTGGTGGCCTTGGAGTCGTTGACCCACAGGACGTCGCCGGGTCCGCGTGCGACGGGCTGCAGGCGGTGCGGCAGCGCGCGGAAGGTCGTGAGCCCGGCCCCGATGTCCGGTCCCTCGCAGCCGGTCAGGGCCCCCGCCAGCCCCGCGGCGAGCGCGTCGGCCACGTTGTGGCGGCCCACCAGCCTGAGGTCCCCGACCCCGCACCAGCGCTCCGAGCGGCCCGGGATCTCCAGCCTCATGTCCCCGGCCTCGTCCACGTAGGCCCCTTCCTCGAGGGCCCCCTCGGCCGAGAACAGGTAGCGCTCGCCGACCGCGCCGTGCGCCAGGCGCAACACCTCGTCGTCGTCCGCGTTCAGGACCCAGCGGCTCTCCGGCGTGCCGTTCTCGAAGAGGCGGGCCTTGTCCTCGTAGTAGCTGTCGACGTTCCGGTACCGGTCCAGGTGGTCGGGCGCCAGGTTGAGGAGGACCCCGATGTCGGGCCGGAAGCGGTCGATGTCGGCCAGCTGGAAGGAGCTCACCTCCAGGACCACCCAGTCCGGCTGGTCCTCCTCCAGGGCCAGGTCCGAGAGCGCGCGCCCGATGTTGCCGGCCGTGACCGCGTCCAGCCCGGCCCGCTCCAGGAGGTGGCCGCACAGCGCGGTGGTCGTGGTCTTCCCGTTCGTCCCCGTGATGGCCACCGTCCGCGACTCGAGGAAGCGCCAGGCCACCTCGATCTCGGCCAGCGTCCGCACGCCGGCCTCGCGGACGGCCCGCCGGATCTCCGTGGCGGGCCCGATCCCCGGGCTCACGATGACCAGGTCGGCCGCGACGACCCGCTCGACGTCGTGCCCGCCCGCCTCGGCGTCGATGCCCTCGGCCTCGAGGCTCTCGGCGGCGGCCACCTGCGACTCGCCGGCCACCCGGTCGCTGGCGTACACCTCCCCGCCGCGGGCGGCCACCAGCCGGGCCGCCGCCGTCCCGGAGCGTCCGAGCCCCAGGATGGCCACGCGGTCGCCCGGCCGGAACGGGGCCTCTTTCTCGTCCGCGCGTACGGCCGACGCGTTCCCCGAGCCCGGCGCCATCAGCGCACCTTCAGGGTGGCGAGGCCCACGAGGGCGCACAGGATGGCCAGGATGTAGAAGCGGATCACGACCCGCGTCTCCGGCCAACCCATCTTCTCGAAGTGGTGGTGGAGGGGCGCCATTCGGAACAGCCTCCGGCCGGTCCCCGTCCGCCAGCGGGTGAGCTTGAACCACGAGGTCTGGAGCAGGACCGACACGGCTTCCGCCACGAACACGCCTCCCACGATGAGGAGCAGAAACTCGGCCTTGAGGAGCACCGCGACCGCGCCGATGGCTCCGCCCAGGGCCAGCGAGCCCGTGTCGCCCATGAAGACCTGGGCCGGCGGCGCGTTGAACCACAGGAACCCGATCGCCGCGCCCGTGACCGCCGCGCAGAAGACCGTCAGCTCCCCCGCGCCCGGCAGGTAGAGGATCTGGAGGTAGGTGGAGGTGTCCACCCGGCCCAGCACGTAGGCGAACGCGCCGAACGCGAGCGCCGCGATGGCCGACAGGCCGGCGGCGAGCCCGTCCAGGCCGTCGGTCAGGTTCACAGCGTTCGAGCTCCCCGTGACCACGAGCGCCACGAACACGGGAAAGGCCGGCGCCCAGAAGGCGATGTGCAGGTTCTTGAAGAACGGCAGCGACGTGTGTGTGGGCGGGTTGGCCGAGAGCGGGTGGAGGAGGAGAACCGCGCCGAGCCCCACGCCCAGGAGCATCTGCCAGATGAGCTTGTGCCTGGCGATGAGCCCCCGCGGCTCGTGCCGGACCACCTTCAGGTAGTCGTCGGTAAAGCCGATGGCCCCCATCCAGGCGGTGACCAGGAAGGCGATCTGCACGTAGTCCACGTCCAGCCGCGCCCACAGGAGGGTCGGGAGGAGCGTGGAGGCCAGGATCATGAGCCCGCCCATCGTCGGCGTCCCCGCCTTCTCCAGGTGGGTCTGCGGCCCCTCGAGCCTCACCACCTGGCCCCAGCCCTTTCGCTCGAGCCACGCGATGACGGGCCGCCCGACCAGGAAGGTCGTGAGCAGGGCGGTCACCATCGCGCCCGCGGCGCGGAAGGAGATGTACTGGAACAGGTTGAAGACGATGCTCCGGTCCGAGAGCGGGAAGAGGAGGTGGTAGAGCATCACGCCCCTCCGCCCGGCCGGTCCGCACGTCCGCGGGTCGGGAAGCCGGGCGCGGCGCCGCCCCCGGAGGCTCCGGCCACGGCGGCCACGGGCCGCCGCGCCCCGAACGTCTCCTCGACCCGCTCCAGCACCCGCTCCATGCGGGCGCCACGGGAGCCTTTGACCAGCACGACCTCGTCCCCGCGGAGGAGGTCCGCCAGGATGCGGCCCGCCTCCTCCGAGGATCCCGCGGCGACTACCGGGCCGGCGCGTCGCGCCGACGCGGCCTCCGCGCCCCGAGCCCCGTCCCCGGCCAGCTCCCGGAAGGCCCCCACGAAGTCGCCGGCGGCCACGATCGGACCGAAGCCGGCCTCGAGGAGGCGCCGCGCCACGGCGGCGTGGGCCCGCGGCCCGCTCTCCCCGAGCTCGAGCATGCTCCCGACCGCGGCGGCCAGCGGGCGGTCCGGGAACGCCCCCACGCAGTAGTCGATGACCGCGTCGAAGGAGTCGGGGTTGGCGTTGTAGCAGTCCGCGACGAGAGTGAGGCCATCCAGCGTGCGCACGGCCCCCCGCCAGCCCAGCGGCTCGAACCCGGCCAGCCCCCGAGCCGCAGCCGCCGCGGACGTGCCCACCGCCTCCGCCACGGCCGCCGCGAGGAGGGCGTCGCGCAGGTGGTGCACCCCGCCGGCGGCCACACGCCAGCTCACACCGCCCCGCTCGAAGGAGGCCTCCGCCGCGTCCCAGCGGTGGCGGTCCGGTCGGTAGTCGGCGTCCGGCCCGAGCCCGGCCACGACCGCGTCGGGGCGGATGCCGCGGGCCGCCGCGGGAAGCTCCGGCGGCTCCTCGCCCACCACGACGGCGCCCCGCGGGTCCGCGCCGCGCACCAGGTCGAGCTTCTCCTGCAGGACGCGCCCGACCGATCCGAACTTCTCCAGGTGCGCCGAGCCCACCGTGGTGATCACGGCGTCGTCGGGCGCCGCGATCTCGGTGAGCCGGGCGATCTCGCCGGGAGCGTTGGCCCCGAGCTCGAGCACCCACACGTCCGCGTGCGCCGGTGCGGCCAGGATCGTGAGCGGCAGGCCGACCAGGCTGTTGAGGTTCCCGCGCGTGGCGTGGACCGTCCGGTCGGCCGTGAGGGCAGCCGACAGCATCTCCTTGACGGTGGTCTTCCCGGAGCTCCCGGTGATGCCCACGACCCGCGCCTCCGAGCGGCGGCGGACGGCGGCGGCCAGGTCGCCCAGGGCGCGGAGCGGGTCTTCCACCGGGAACCACTCGAGGTCCAGGTCCGGGGGCACCCGGTCGGCGGGCACGATCGCGCCCGTCGCCCCGCGGGCCCCCGCGTCCTCCAGGTGCTCGAAGCCGTGGGTGCGCTCGCCCGGGAGCGCCACGAACAGCGCGTCCGGACCCGCCTCGCGGCTGTCGGCGCACACCGAGGCGAACGTGCGCTCCGCGCCGGCCGCCGCCTCCAGGCCGAGCGCCTCGCACACGAAGGCGGAGGGGAGGGGAGCCGGGCCGCTCACGCTTCCCTCTCCGGGAAGGGCGTGGAGCGGGTGGCCCGCGCCTCGGCCTCGGCCTCGTCCAGGAGGCGGCCGACGATCGCCGTCTCGTCGAAGTGCATCTTGCGGTCCCCGAAGATCTGGTAGTCCTCGTGCCCCTTCCCGGCCAGGAGCACGACGTCGCCGGGGCGCGCCTCCTCGAGCGCGGCGGCGATCGCCTCCTCGCGGTCCATGACGACGCGGTGGGGAACGTCGTCCATGCCCTCCTCGATGTCGCCGACGATGTCCTCCGGGTCCTCCGAGCGCGGGTTGTCCGTCGTCAGGAAGACCAGGTCGGCCTCCCGGGCCGCCACGGCGCCCATGAGGGGCCGCTTGCCGCGGTCCCGGTCGCCCCCGCACCCGAACAGGACCAGGAGCCGCCCGCCGTCGGGCCGGACGGTGGCCAGCACCCGCTCCATGGCGTCGGGCGTGTGCGCGTAGTCCCGGAGGACGAGGAAGGGCTCCCGGCGGAGGACCTCCATGCGGCCGGGCACCTGGGGCGCGGAGGAGAGGCGCTCCGCCGCCTCCTCGACGCCCAGCCCGAGCGCGATCGCCGCGGCGGCGGCTCCGAGCGCGTTCACGACGTTGAAGTCCCCGGGGAGCGGGAGCTGGACCGGCGCGCTCCGATCACCGGCGGACAGGCTCCAGCGGCTCCCGCCGGGACCCGGCTCCACCTCGAGCGCCCGGACGTCGGCGTCCGGCCCGAGACCGTAGCTCAGCCGGCGGGCGGGGCCGGTGTCGAGCCCGCTCCAGGCGGGCTCGGACGCGTTCACGACGCAGGTCCCGCCCGGACGCACGAGCCCGGCCAGCCGGAGCTTGGCGCGGCGGTAGCTCTCCATGTCGGCGTGGTAGTCCAGGTGCTCCCGGGAGAGGTTCGTGAACACGGCGGCCGCGAGCGGCAGGCCGTCGGCCCGGCGCTGGTCGAGCGCGTGGGAGGAGATCTCGAGGGCGACGAACTCGGCGCCCTCGTCGCGGAGCTCGGCCACCTCCTGCATGAGCTCCACGGGTCCCGGGGTCGTGAGCCGGCCGGCCTCCCGCAGGCCGTCCGTCCCGAGCCTCCCCAGCGTCCCCAGCGAGGCGGACGGCCCGAGGCCGCCCAGGAGGTGGCGGAGGAGCCAGACGGTGGTCGTCTTTCCGTTCGTCCCGGTCACGCCGACCGCGTCCAGGACCCGGCCGGGGTCCCCGTGGAAGAGGGCGGCCAGGTGGGCCGTGGCGGCGCGGGCGTCCGGGACCACCATCTGCGGCAGCGGACACTCCGGCACGGGCTCCTCGAGAAGCGCCGCGGCCGCCCCGGCCTCGCGCGCGTCCTCCAGGAACCGGCGCCCGTCGACGCGCGTCCCGGGTACGGCGCAGAACAGCCAGCCCCGCCGGACGCGACGGGAGTCGTCGGCGATCCCCGCCAGCTCCGCCGGCGGGGTGCCGACCGCCCAGCGGCCTCCCGGGCCGTGCTCGCTCAGCCGTCCCTCGATCATCTCGACGCTGACCACGTTCTCCTCGTCGCTTCTCTCCTCCGTGCCCTCACCCCCGATGGACGAGGCGCGGAGCGACACGTACGCCGCTTCCGCGCCCACCGCCCGCGCCTCCCCCCCCTCCGCGGGAGCGGTCCGCTCAGTGGAGCCGGACCGTCGCACCGGCTCGTACCCGGCTGCCGGGTGGAGGACTCTGGCTCTTCACGGACCCCTCGGCCCGCAGGGCCACCCTGTACCCGAGCTCGTGCAACCGCGCGACGGCACGGCGCACCGGCATGCCCCGCAGGTCCGGGAGGACGTGGACCCCCTCGTCCCCGTCGTCCGCGTTCCCCGACCAGCCGTCGGCCGAGCCGTTCACCGCGAACACGAACGGCCCCGCGGGTCCCGGGGCGTCCGGGGCGGCGCCTTCGCCGGACCCGTCGGCGTCCCACAGCCGCCGCGAGGGGGCCGAGCGGGCCAGCCTCCGGCCCGGCAGGGTGACGCCTCGGGTGGCCAGCGCCGCCTGCAGCATCGAGCGGCTGATCGGCGCCGCCGTGAGTCCGCCGTAGTAGGCGCCCTGCGGATCGTCGAGCTTGGTGAGGACCACCAGCCGCGGGTCGTCGGCGGGCGTGTAGCCCACGAAGGAAGCGGAGTAGCGCCCCCGCTCGTAGGCGCCCCCGCTCGCGATCCTGGCCGTCCCCGTCTTTCCGGCCACCGGCAGCGTGGAGAGGCGGGCGCGGCTCCCCGTCCCGCTCTCGACCACGGTGCCGAGGACGCGCGTCACCTCGGCGGCCACTTTCGGGTCGATCACGCGCCGTACGGGCTGGGCGTCCCCGTGGTAGACCACCTTCCCGTCCGGATCGCGTACCTCGCGGACCAGGTGCGGCCGCATGAGCACGCCGCCGTTCGCCAGGGCCCCGTAGGCCATGACGAGCTGCAGGGAGGTGACCGAGACCTCGTAGCCCATGGCGAGCGAGGCCTGGCTGAAGCCCGACCACTCGTCGGGCTTGCGGAGCCGGCCGGGCGATTCGGCGGGATACGTCAGCCCCGTCTCCGTCCCGAACCCGAAGTCCCGCAGGTAGCGGTACTGGAGGCCCGGCGAGAGGCGGCCGGAGAGCTTGGACGCGCCGATGTTGCTGGAGAACCGGATCACGTCGGCCACGGTGAGGCTGTCCTCGCCGTGCACGTCCCGGATGACGCGTCCGTCCCGCCGCCACACGCCGTCCTCGGTGTCGACCTTCTCGTCCAGGCGGACCCTGCCCTCTTCGAGGAGGCTGGCCAGGAGGAACGGCTTCAGCGTGGAGCCCGGCTCGTAGGGGTCGGTGAACGCGGGGATCTTGAGCGGATCCCCGACGCTCCGGCTGGCCACGGCCAGGATCTCGCCGGTGTGCGGGTCGGCCATGATCACGTCGCCGCCGGACGCCCCCGTCTCCTCGAGGGCCTTGTCCAGGGCGTCCTCGGCGATGCGCTGGAGCTGGGCGTCGATGGTGAGGACCACCGTGCGGCCGGGGTGCGGCTCGGAGACCTCCCCGTCGGGGATCCGGTAGGTACGGCCGCGCGCGTCGCGGCGGGCCAGCACGGCCCCCGGGTGGCCCCGCAGGAGCGAGTCGAGGGTCAGCTCGAGGCCGGAGCGTCCCCCGCCCTCGGGGTCGACCGAGCCGAGGAGCGAGCGGGCCAGGTCCCCCTCGGGATAGACGCGGGCGTTCAGGGGCTCGAAGTGGAGGCCGCCGTGCACGACGCTCCGCAGGCGGTCCCGCTCGGCCATGCCGACCTTGCGGGGGATCGCGACCCACCCGCGGTCCGCCGAGGCCAGGTGTCGCTGCTGGCGCCGGGTCAGGCCGAGCACCCGGCCGACCGCGGCCGCGGCCCGCGCCGGATCGTCGGTCTCGCCGGGCGCCAGGTACGCCCGGAACTCCTGGGAGCCCAGGCTGAGCGGGCGGCCGTCCCGATCCAGGATCGCGCCCCGCTGGGCGGGGATGTCCACTTTCTCCGCGTTCTGCGCCTCGGCCAGCTTCTCCCAGCGGTCCCCCTGCACGACCTGCAGGTCGGCGGCGCGCGCCACGTAGGCCAGGCCCAGGAGGATCCACACCGCGGCCAGGACCCGCCCCCGGCGCCGGTGCGTTCGTCCGTTCGGCGTCGGGCGGCCCTCGGAGTTCCGGCCGGCCTCCGGCGCTCCCCGCCCGATCGGGAAGCCTTTCACCGCTCCCCCCCGCTCCCGCCCGGCGCGGATCCGCCCGCGTCGCCGGCCGCCCGGAGGCGGAGGAAGCTGATGTCCGAATCGCTGGGAGGATGGAGGCCGAGCCGCGCTGAGGCGGCGAGGATCCGGTCCCGCGAGGAGAGCGAGTCCACCCGGCGCATGGCGTCCGTGAGGCGGGCGCGGGCCTCCACCGTCTGCCGGTCGATCTCGTTGAGGCGCCGCGAGACCCCGCGCGCCTCGGAGCCTCTCTCGACCGAGCGGAACATGCCGCCCACCAGCGCCACCACGCCGGCCGCGACGGCCACGCGGTAGGCCGTCCTCCGGGGCGACCTCCTGCGAGCGGCCATCAGGCGCGCTCCCACGCGCGAAGCCGCGCGCTCCGGGACCTCGGGTTCCGGGCGACCTCCTCGTCCGTGGGAGAGACGGGACGCCGGTCGAGCTCGTGCCCGAGCGCTTCGCCGCGGCAGCGGCACACCGGCAGCTCCGGCGGGCAGATGCAGTCGCGGCTCCACTCCTTGAAGGCGTGCTTCACCCTCCGGTCCTCCAGCGAATGATAGGCGATCGCCACGTAGCGTCCCCCCGACGACAGCTGGTCCCGGAGCCGGGGAAGCGCCCTCTCGAGCGCCTCCAGCTCCTCGTTCACGGCGATGCGTACGGCCTGGAAGACCTTCGCGAGCTCGCCGGGCCCCGTCCGCCCGCCGAGCGCGGCCCGGGCGGCTTCGACCAGGTCGTCGCTCGTCCTCGGCGGATGCGTGCGCCGGCGACGGACGACCTCCCGGGCCAGCCGGCGCCAGCGTCGGATCTCTCCGTACTCGCGGAAGATCGTTCCCAGCTCCTCTTCGGTCGCTTCCTGGAGAAGGTCGGCGGCGGGCCTCCTTCCGCCCGTTGTCCCGCCCATCCGCATGTCTAACGGTGTGGCCGGACGAAAGGAGAACCCGCGCGCCGTCGTGTCGATCTGATGGGAGGAGATGCCCAGATCCAGCAGCACACCCGCCAGATCGTCGATCTCCCCGGCCTCGGCGCCCAGGGCCTCCGGGAGATCCCGGAAGTCCGCCCTGCGCACGCTGGCCCTGTCCCCGAACTCCGTCAGCCGGGACCGGGCCGCCTCCACGGCCTCCGGGTCCCGGTCCACGCCCCAAAGCCTGGCCCGCTCCGATCTGGCCAGGAGGGCGGCGGCGTGACCTCCGCCGCCCACCGTCCCGTCCAGGTAGGTCCCGCCCCGCTCCGGCTCGAGCCGGGCGAGCACCTCCTCGACCATCACGGGCTCGTGCTCGAACCGCGCTCCCTCTTCTCCGATCGTCACGTCCCGGCCGCTCATCCGGGACTCAGGCGAAGATCGAGGCGGTCAGCTCGTCGAACTCCTCTCCCGAGGCGGTCAGCTCGTCGAACCGCTCCGGCTGCCAGATCTCGATCCTGTCCAGGGCTCCGACGATGAGCGCCTCATCGTCCAGCCCGACCTCCTCCCGCAGCCGCTCGGGGATGAGCATGCGCCCCTGCGCGTCCGGGACGATCCGGTGCGCGTTGGCCGTCAGCTGCAGGACCATGTGCCGCTTCTGGGGCCGGCGGCGCCGCAGCTCGGCCAGGTCCGCCGCCACTTCCTCCCAACGGTCGTCGGGGTAGAGGGTCAGCGCATCCGGGTGGGCGCGGACGAGCACGAAGCCCTCGGCGTCCGACCCGTGCCGGAACGGCGCCGGGAGGCTGACGCGCCCCTTCGCATCGAGCGAATGCCGGTAGCTGCCGAGAAATCCGCCCAACTCGCACCCCGATGACCGTCCGGTGACCTGTTCACCACTTTATCCCACTTCTCCCCACACTGCCCCCCCCATTGTAGAGCGGGGAGTGATGGCCCGTCAACCCCCGGTCCCGGATGCACGACGGCCCGGCCGGGGAAATCCCCGACCGGGCCATCCGTCGCGGCGCGGCGCCGCGCGTCGTCTCGAGCCCCGCCGTCCGCCCTGCGGCGGACCCGGGGCCGACCCTCAGCGGGCCGCCGTCACTTGCACGCCTTCTTGATGAGCTGGTTCTGACGGTACGTGTAGACGTCCGTGCCGTCGGTCACCGACTTCTGGCTCTGCTGCTGGTAGCTCCCGGCCTTGCTCATGTAGCCGCCCACCTTCTGGAACGCCGACAGCGCGTCCCGGGCCAGCTGACACTCCGGGTTCTCGTTGGCCTTGTTCACGTTGTCGATCGCGTCGCCGACCTTGTAGTAGGCGTAGCCCGCCCAGAAGTTGAGCTGGCTCTCCATGTCCGCCTGCCGGGCGAAGTCCAGGGCCGTCGTGAACAGGCTCGCCGCCGTCTGGTACTGTCCCCGGGCGGCCGCGTAGTTCCCGCTCGAAGCCAGGCTCTGCCCCTTCTTGAAGTAGTCCTGGTATCCGCGGCCGAACAGCGCGTTGGCGATCTGGTTCGGGTCCTGGCCGTTCTCGTCGACGGCGGTGTGGAAGTCCCGGATCGCCTTGTCGCCCATCCCGGCCCGCAGCTCGAACAGGCCCCGCTTGAAGTAGGCGTTCGAGTAGCTCGAATCGGCCGCGAGCGTCGAGTCCATGGCCGCCACGGCCTGCTCGAGGTGCCCCTGCTGGGCCAGCACGTCGGCCCGCAGCGACCACAGGGCCGGATTCTTCCCGGTGAGCGCGTGAATGGCCTGCATCGACTCCTGGTCGGCCTGGTCCAGCTCCCCGAGCTGGAGCTCCGCCGCCACGATGTTGCGGTAGATGCCGGACGTCGCGCTGTCCGGCTGCAGCCCCAGGTACTTGTGATAGGCGTCGATGGCCGTCCGGACCGCCGAGGTGTCGCCGATGCTCGAGCTGGCGGTCATCTGCGACCGGTCGCCCTCGGTGCCCTTCTTGAGGGCCACGTCGCCCAGGTACTTCCACATGGCGGCGCTGGTGGAGTCGCGCTCCAGGCCCTGCCTGATCACCTGGATGGCCTGATCGTACGCGCCGGCGCTGGCCAGGTTGTAGGCCACGCTGAGCCGGATCTGCTGGTTGTCCGGGTTGAACTGGAGGTACTGCTTGTACAGCTCCAGCGCCCGCTCCTGGTTCCCGAGCTGCGCGTTCGAGTACGCAAGCGACTGGATGGCGTCCTCGTTGGAGGGCTCCATGTCGACGACCTTCTTCAGGTAGCCCGTGGCCTCGTCCCACTTCTCCAGCTTCATGGCCACCCGGCCGCGCAGGTAGAGCGCCCGGCCGCTCTTGGGGTTGATCGAGAGCGCCTGGTCGCAGTTGCGGACCGCGTCGTCGTACTGGTTGCCCGAGAGATAGTCGTTGCAGTTGGCCACGGCGCGCAGGAACTTCACCTGCGTGTCCAGGGCGCCGAGGATCTTCTGGGCCGCCTGGTCCTTGTCCGTGCCCTGCACGGTGAACGACGGGACCTCCATCTTTTCGCCCCGCTTCGCGTCCACGAACACGACGTCGACCCTGGTGCCGTCGCCCGAGCGCTCCGCGGTCCCGGAGATGATGAGCTGGGCGTTGATGCGTCCGGCCAGCTGTCGCCACGAGACCAGGTCCATGCTGTTCTCGTCCAGCTTGTACTGGTCCAGGGCGTGCTCCAGCCTGTCCTTGTCCACGGGGGCCAGGAGGTCGAACTTCTCCAGGCCCTCACGAACCTTCTTGGCGACGTCCTTCCCGAAGTCCTTGTCGACGCCCTGCGTCTTCAGCGGCGCCACGATGACCTGGGCTCGACCCGAGCCCCCACCGTCCTGGGCCTCGAGTCCGGCGCGGACGCCCACGAGGCCGACGAGAACGGCCAGCAGGGTGACGATCGTACGACTGTGCTTCGGCTCCATCGTGCTCACTCTCTCGGCGGTGAAGTCCGACCGGCGGTTCCCTGCCGCCGGGGTGGAGTCTCCCGGGAGCGCCCCCCGAGGGACCTCCCTCGATCTCTTAGCGTCCTACCCGGGGGATCCCCATTCGTTCTCCCGGCGACCGAGGCCCGGACGGGACCGTCGCTCACGCGCGCCCCGATCCGGGCCAAGAAGGTATACCATATGCCGAGAGCCGTGGGGACTCAAGCCCGTGTGGACCACGCTCCACCCTCTCGCCCCATAGACGCGTGGCCCGCGCGCCGGGTCACCGCCGGCCTCCGGGGCGCGGCCGCCTCATTTCCTCTCCCGCACCGCGGCGTGGCGGTGACAGTCCACGACGTGGTCGTTCACGAGCCCCACGGCCTGCATGAAGGCGTACACGATGACCGGACCCACGAAGGAGAAGCCGCGGCCCTTGAGGTCGGCCGCCAGGGCCTCGGAGAGCCCGCTCCGCGCCGGGATCTCCTCCATCGTCCGCCACCGGTTCTGGACCGGCGTCCCGTCGACCCACCCCCACACGTAGGCGTCGAAGCTTCCGAACTCCTCCTGCACGTCCAGGAAGGCGCGGGCGTTGGCGACGGCGGACTCCACCTTCTGGCGGTTGCGGACGATGCCGGGGTCTCCGAGGAGCTCCTCGATCCGCCCGGGGCCGAACTCCGCGACCGCCGCCGGATCGAAGCCGGCGAACGCCTCCCGGTACGCCTCGCGCTTCCGGAGGATCGTGAGCCAGCTGAGCCCCGCCTGCGCTCCGTCCAGGACCAGGTCCTCGAACAGGCGGCGGTCGTCGTGCTTGGGCACGCCCCACTCGTGGTCGTGGTAGCGCCGCAGGAGCTCGTGCTCCTCGGCCCACGAACAGCGGCTCACGCTCATGACGACCTCCTCCGGGAAGGGGACCGCGTCGTCGCGGTCGGACCCGGGGCTCGGAACGGACGGCCCGGCCCGGGTCGGACAGTGGGCGCTGGAGGATTCGAACCTCCGACCTCCGCCTTGTAAGGGCGGCGCTCTGGACCGGCTGAGCTAAGCGCCCGGGGACCGGGAGCCGCGGAGCGTCCCGCCCCGGCGGGCCCCCGTTGCGGAGGGCTCCCTACGACTCCTCGCCGTCGGCCCGGCGATAGCCGACCAGGAGGCCGGCCGGGATGAGGACCACGTAGCCGAGCACGAGGAGGATCGGCGCCGCGGTGATCGAGCCGTGGTCGAGGAGGATGTACCCGAGCACGATGACGACGACCGCCGCCCCGAACAGGATGGCGTTCACCGCCCGCAGCCCGGCGGGGCCGCTTCCTCCGTCGCGCTCGCCGCGCGCACCTCGCGTTTCGTCTCGTGTCATGGCCGCACCAAGTTGGCCGCGGTCCGTTCCGGCGTCAACGCGGGTCGCGTCCCTCCTCCGTCACGTCCCAGGGTGCGGGCTCCGGATCCGGACCCGCCAGCCGCTCCTCCTCCCGGAGCTCCTCCCACCGGCGCCGGTCGTGACGCCGGCGCTTCCAGCCGACGACGAGGAGCAGGATCGTGACCGCGATCCAGAACACCGAGGCGCGGGAGAGGAAGAAGAGCCAGCCGTACCGGTTCCGGACCGACTTGCGCCACGCTTCCACGAACTGGCCTTCGGTGATCCCGTACGTGCGCCGCAGCGCCTCGTCGAAGGACGCTCCCTCGCGGAGCCGGGAGAACAGCGCCCGGAGCCCCCCGGACCCGCTCATCCCGAGGAGCCGGTGCACGGCCGTGTACGAGAGGAGATAGGCCATGCGCGCTTCGTCCTCCCGTCCGCGGAGCGCCGGGTCCAGGTCCCGGAGCACCTCCCCGCCCCTGCGGAGGAAGATGAGCCGGAGCCGCCACGCCCGGCCCCAGTCCCAATCCCCGGCGGCCAGCTGCGCGTAGCCCTCCTGCAGCCAGCGCGGCGCCCGGCCGCCCGTCACGCGGTCGAGCGCGAGATGCGCCAGCTCGTGCCGGGTCGTCCGGGCGAGTGCCTCCGGCCGCCCCTCGGCCGCGCCCGCCACGCGCACGGCCATGACGTTCCTGGAGGGGATGGCCAGGCCCGCGACCCAGTCCGGCTCGACCTCGGCCGCGCCGGGCACCCGGGAGAGGTCGCGCACGACCCACAGGTCGGGGGAAGAGGGGAGGACCGAGAGCGGGGGCCCGATGCCGGGCATGGGGGCCGTGACCGCCGAGTCGGCCGCCAGCCGCCCCGCCATGCGCTGGAGCCCGGGCGAGGCGTGGGGGCGGATCGAGGCGGCCTGGCCCGCGGCCCGGGAGGGCAGGACGAGGAGGAGGAGGAGGAGGAGCGCGCCCAGGGCCCGCTCCCGGCGTCGACGTGACCCGGGCCGGGTCCTCGACGTCGGCTCGACGGACAGCGAGCCGGAAGCCTCGACCTTCAGAGTCTCCCGCGGAGGAGACGAGACATGCCGTGGACGATCTTCGTCATCCTGCTGGTCCTCTGGCTGCTCGTCTTCGTGAGCGGCCACCTCTTCGGCGGACTCGTGCACATCCTCCTCGTCCTGGCGCTCATCGCCCTTGTCGTGCGCCTGGTGACGGGCCGCCGCGTCTAGCCGGCTCCTCACGGACCCGGCGCGATCGTCTCCCTGGCCCACGTGACGGCCTCGCGCAGGGGACCCGGGAGCTCCGAGGTGAACGTCATCTTCCGGCCGGTGACCGGGTGCCAGAAGGAGAGCCGGGCGGCGTGGAGGAACATGCGTCCGACGTGGCGGGCCAGGTCCTCCGCCCAGCGGCCGCCGGCGCCGACGAAGCCCCGCTCCCAGCCCGGCGCGTAGAGGGGGTCCCCGACCACGGGATGGCCCAGGGCCTTCAGGTGCACCCGGATCTGGTGGGTCCGCCCCGTCTCGAGCCGGAGCGCCACGAGGTCCGCGGAGACCCAGCGCTCGAGGCGCTTCACGTGGGTGACGGCGCGCCGGCCGCCCTCGACCACGGCCCGCCGCTTCCGGTCGCGGGGGTCGCGTCCGAGCGGCCGGTCGATCGTGTCCTCGTCCACGTCCAGGTGACCCCAGGCGGCGGCCAGGTAGCCGCGCCGCACCCTGCGGCGGGCCAGGTCGCGCGAGAGGGCCCTGTGGGCCTCGTCGGTCTTGGCCACGACCAGGAGGCCGCTCGTGTCCCGGTCCAGGCGGTGGACGATCCCGGGCCGGAGCGGGGCCCCCACGTGCGAGATCGCGTCCAGCCGGGCCAGGAGGGCGTTCACCATGGTGCCCGAGCGGTGGCCCGGGGCGGGGTGGACGACCATGCCCGCCGGCTTCTCGACCACGGCCAGCGCCGCGTCCTCGTACACGATCTCGAGCGGGAGATCCTCGGGCTCCGGCTCGATGGGGGCGGGGGCGGGGATCCGGACCTCGATCTCGCCCCCCCCGGGCGGGCGGTCGCTCTTGGAGGCCGGTTTCCCGTCCACGAGGACCCGGCCGGACTCGATGAGCCCGGCGACGCGGGACCGGCTGAGCTCCAGGCGGTCCGCCAGCCAGCGGTCCAGCCGCTCGTCGGTGGCGGCGTCGACCGTCAGGCGCTCGAGCCGCTCCTCGTCCGGGACGGGGGAGGGGTCCCCCGCCGCGGAGCGCTCACCCGTCCCCCTGCCCTCCTTCGCTCCCGTCATGCCGCTCCTCCACGTAGAAGGAGATGAGCAGGAGGACCGCCCCCGTGCTCACGGCCATGTCGGCCACGTTGAACACGGGCCAGCGGTGCGCCCCGATCCCCACGTCCAGGAAATCGACGACGCCCCGCGGGAACCGGACCCTGTCGATGATGTTCCCGACGGCGCCGGACCCGATCAGGGCGACCGCGAAGAGCCGCAGGCGGTCGGTCGCGGGGGTGGTGCGGTACAGGTAGCCCAGGACCACGAGCGCGCCGAGCGACAGGAACAGGAAGACGATACGGGAGTGCTCGCCGACGTGGATCCCGAACGCGGCCCCCGGATTCTGCGTGAAGGTGATCCGGAACCAGTCGCCCAGGACCGGGACGGACTGGTAGAGGATCATGTGCGAGCGGATCCACGCCTTGGTGGTCAGGTCCGCCGCCAGGACCAGGGCCAGGGTCGTGCTGAGGAGCGCGGTCTTGTTGATCCTCGACTCGGCCATGGGGACGCTCAGGGACGCGGTCCCCTCAGCGGGCCGCACCGCTCTCTTCCTCCTCCTTGCAGCGTACGCAGAGGCGTGTGTGCGGAAGGGCGTCCAGGCGCTCGTGGGCGATCTCCTCGCCGCACTCCATGCAGACGCCGTACTTCTCGGGCGTCTGGTAGAGGCGCCGGAGGGCCTGGTCGATGTGGTAGAGGAACCGGCCCTCCTTGCTGGCGAACAGGAACGCCTTCTCCCGCTCCATGGCGTCCGTGCCCTGGTCGGCCATGTGGAAGCTGTAGGCCGACAGGTCCCCGTCGGAGCCCTGGGGGGTGTCCGAGAACGACTTGTCGTAGAATCCGAGCTGCTTGAGGACCCGCTCCCGCTCCTCCAGGAGCCGCTCCTCGAAGTGCTTGAGGTCCTTCTTCTTCATATTTCCCGCACGCTCCTGGCGCGATCAGCGTTCTCCGTCGTATCCCTGCCGGCGGCCCTGGCGAGCCCGATCCGGGCCCGGGCGCCGTCGATCTCCACGTCGCGGGCGTGGGCCAGCGCATCGGCCGCCTCGCCGCCCACCTCCACGCGCACCGCCAGCGTCTCGCCGGCGAGCGCGTCCCGGTAGGCCTCCGCGGCCTGCTCGACGGCCGCGTCGCCCGCCAGCCCGAGGACGATCCGGTCCTCGACCGCCAGGCCCGCGTCCCTCCGGAGACGCTGCACCCGGTTGACCAGCTCCCGGGCCAGCCCCTCGCGTCGCAGGTCGTCGTCCAGGGTGGGATCGAGAGCGGCCAGGTAACCCGAGCCCGTGCCCACGACGAGGTCGTCACCCGCCTCCTCGAGCACGCGGACGTCCGAGGGGGCGATCTCGATCGACTCGCCGTCGACCTGGATCTCGATGCGCTCTCCGGACCGGAGTCGGCGGGCTTCCTCCTGTCCGAGCGCCGTGACCGCCCGGGCCACGGCCGGCGTGCGCGGCCCGAGCCGGGGCCCGAGAGCCCCGAAGTCAGGCTTGACGCTTAGCCTTATAATGTCGTCCCGATGGTCGAGAAAGTCAACGTTCTTCACGTTGAGCTCATCGGCCAGCTGTCGGGCGACCTCGTCGGGCAGACGCCGCCCGCCGGGGATCGCGACCCGCACCACCCTGAGAGGCTGCCGCACCCGGATCCCGGCCTCCTCGCGCGCCGCCCTCCCGAGCGCCGCCAGCTCGCGCGCGTCCTCCATGGCCCGCTCGAGCTCCGGATCGCGCCGTCCGGCGGGCTCCGGGAAGCGCTCGAGGTGGGCCGAGCCTCCGCGCAGGGCCCTGTGCAGCCAGTCGGAGTGGAAGGGCGCCAGGGGAGCCATGAGGAGGGCGCAGGTGGCCAGCGCCTCGTGCAGGGTGGCGAACGCGTTCCGGGCGCTGCGTCCCGCCTCCTCGGTCCCGCGCGTGGCCCAGAAGCGCGGCCGGGTGCGCCGCACGTACCAGTTCGACAGGTCGTCCAGGACGAACGTCGAGAGCCGCCGGGCCGCCCGGGTGGGGTCGTACGCCTCGAGGTCGGAGCCCACCTCCTCCACGAGGCCATCCAGCCGGGACAGGAGCCAGCGGTCCATGACCGGACGCTCCTCCGCGGGCCCGGCGCCTCCCTCCTCGTGCGACCACCCCTCCAGGCCCGCGTACATCGCGAAGAACCTGTAGCTGTTCCGGAGCGTGTCGAAGAACTTCCGACCCACCTCGGAGATCCCCTCCGGGTCCCAGCGCTTGGGGAGCCACGGGTGGCTGGAGGCCAGGAGGTACCAGCGGATCGCGTCCGCCCCGTGGCGGTCGATGGCCTCCCAGGGGTCGACCGTGTTCCCCCTGGACTTGGACATCTTCTGGCCCCGGGCGTCCAGCACCAGGTCGTTCACCATCACGGCCCGGTAGGCCGGCCGGTCGAAGAGGAGCGTGGAGAGCGCCAGGAGCGAGTAGAACCAGCCGCGGGTCTGGTCGACCCCCTCGGCGATGAAGTCCGCCGGGTAGTGCGTCCGGAACGCCTCCTCGTTCTCGAACGGCCAGTGCCACTGGGCGTAGGGCATCGAGCCGGAGTCGAACCACGCATCCAGTACCTGCGGAGCCCGCCGCATCGTCCCCCCGCAGCCCCCGGCCGCGCACGTCCACGAGAGCTCGTCGATCTCGGGGCGGTGCGGGTCGAAGCCCCCGGGCAGCCCCCCCACCCGCTCGCCCAGCTCCTGGAACGAGCCGATCACCTCGCGGTGCTCCGGGTCCTCGTCGCACTCCCACACCGGGAGCGGCGTCCCCCAGTAGCGGTCGCGCGAGAGGGCCCAGTCCACGTTGTTCTCGAGCCACTCGCCCATGCGCCCGGTGCCGATCTCGGGCGGGTGCCAGTCGACCGAGGCGTTGTTCTCGAGGAGCCGGTCGGTGACCGCCGTGGTCCGGATGTACCACGAGTCCCGGGCCATGTAGAGGAGCGGGCTGTCGCACCGCCAGCAGTGCGGGTAGCTGTGCAGGTAGCGCTCGGAGCGGTACAGGAGCCCGGCCCCGCGCAGGTGGTCCAGGATGAGGCGCTCGGTCTCCGGGGCGTTCACGCGCCGGCCCGTGAGCCCGGACGGCACCGACTCCAGGAAGCGGCCGTCGGGGCCCACGGTATGCTCCATGGGCAGGCCCGCGCGCCGCGCCAGCTCGAAGTCGTCCTCGCCGTACATGGCCGCCGTGTGGACGATCCCGGTCCCCTCATCCACCGTGACGAAGTCGGCGGGGAGGATCGTCCACGCCGTCCCGTTCCCGCCGGCGTCGACCGCGCCCTCGAACGGCGGCCGGTAGCGCCGTCCCTCGAGCTCGCTCCCCGCGAAGGCGTCCAGCACCTCCACCTCGTCCCGGAGGACCGCCTCCATGCGGGCGCGCGCCAGGACGAGGACGTCGCCCGGGGCCCCGCCCGAGCCCTCCTCGCCCTTCCCCGTCACCCGGACCCGCACGTACTCGACGTCCGGGTGGACGGCCAGCGCCACGTTCCCGGGCAGGGTCCACGGCGTGGTGGTCCAGCCCAGGAGCGCCGCCCCGTCGGGGTCGTCCTCCAGGGGGAAGGCCACGAACACGGCCGTGTCCTCGACCTCCCGGTAGCCCAGCGCCACCTCGTGGCTCGAGAGCCCGGTGCCGCAGCGCGGGCAGTAGGGCAGGACCTTGTAGCCCTTGTACAGGAGCCCCTTGCGGTCGATCTCCGAGAGCGCCCACCACGCGGACTCGATGTACTCGGGCGAGCAGGTGATGTAGGCGCGGTCGTAGTCGAGCCAGTAGCCGATCCGGCGCGAGAGCCGCTCCCAGTCCTCCTTGTAGGTGAAGAGGTTCTCGCGGCAGACGCGGTTGAACTCACCGATCCCGAGCTCCTCGATCTCGGGCTTCCCGGAGATCCCGAGCTGGCGCTCGGCCTCGATCTCGACCGGGAGGCCGTGGGTGTCCCATCCGGCGATCCGGGTCACGTGGTGACCGGTCATCGTCCGGTGACGCGCCACGAGGTCCTTGATCGTCCGGGCCAGGATGTGGTGCACGCCCGGGCGCCCGTTCGCGGTCGGCGGGCCCTCGTAGAACACGAACTCGGGCTCGCCCTCCCGCTCGGACAGGCTACGGCCGAAGGTGTCCTCCCCGGCCCACAGCCGGAGGACCTCCTCCTCCACGTCGCCGGGGCTGTCGGGAAGCTCGGGATAGCTCATCGGGTCCACGTCCAGGGATCTATCGTCCGGTGCCGGCTCGGGTCTTCCGCCTCACGCCCGGGGGAGCACGGCCCTGACCAGTCGGGTCAGCTCCGGCGCCGCCTCCCGGGCGGTGGCGATGATGGTCTCCACGTCGGCGGGCTCCAGCGCGTCGGGCAGGCAGGCGTCGGTGGCGATCCCGAGCCCGAGCACCTTCATGCCCGCGTGCCGGGCCACGATGACCTCGGGCACCGTCGACATGCCCACCACGTCGGCTCCCATCGTCCGGAGCATGCGGTACTCGGCGGCCGTCTCCAGGTTCGGCCCGGTCACCGCCGCGTACACGCCCTCCCGGAGCGGGAGTCCCAGCTCGAGCGCGGCCTCCCGCGCCAGCCGGCGGAGCCCGGCGTCGTACGCCTCCGACATGTCGGGGAACCGCGGCCCCTGCTCGTCGACGTTGGGGCCGACGAGCGGGTTGTCCCACATGAGGTTGATGTGGTCGGAGAGCAGGACCAGGTCGCCCGGGGACCACAGCGGGTTCATGGTGCCGCAGGCGAAGGAGACGAGGAGCGTCCGGGCGCCGAGCTCGGCCATCACGCGCACCGGCAGGCCCACCTGCCGCGCCGTATACCCCTCGTAGGTGTGGGCGCGGCCCTCCATGGCGATGACGGCGCGTCCCTCGAGCGTCCCGCCGATGAAGCGGCCGGCGTGCCCCTCCACCGTGGAGACCGGGAAGCCCGGGAGCTCCCCGTAGGGCACGGACACCGGGTCCTCGATCTCCCCCGCGAGCCCCCCGAGGCCCGTGCCCAGGATGACGCCCACCTCCGGGGCGCGCCCCAGCCGGGGGGCGAGCGCCTCCAGGGCCGAACGTACCTCCTGGAAGCCGGGAGCCCGCGTCGTCACGACCCCTCGCCGGGGGGGGGCTCGCCGGATCCCTCGAGACGGATTCCCGGGCCGTCGGCTCCCCCGCCGGTCTCGGGCGCCGCGCCCTCCGTGCCGTCGGCGTCGCCGCCCCGGCCCGTCTCGAGGCGCATGTGCGGGGCCCGGACGTCCTCACCCCCGCGGGATCCATCATCCCCCGGCTCGACCTGGCCGCGCGTCCTCTCCTGCTCGGCCTCGACCTCCTCGAGGAAGCGCTGCAGCGTCCCCCGGAACGAGCGGAGGAACCGGTCCCGGCGGAGCCTGAGCTCCTCCAGGCTGCGCTCCACCGACCGGGCCTCCTCGCGGGCCTCCTGGACGATCTCCTCGGCCCGCGACTCCGACTCGCGAATCCTGAGCTCGGCGTCCCGCTCGGCCTGGGTGCGCGCCTCCTCCCTGAGCTCCTGGGCCGCCACGAGGGCGTCGTTCAGGGCCTTCTCCCGCTCCTCGAAGCGCTCGAGCTTGTCATCGAGGAGGTCGACCCGCTCCCGGAGGCTCCGCTCCTCGGCCAGCATCCCCGCCAGCCGCTCGGCGACCAGGTCCAGGAACGCGTCGACCTGCTCCACGTCGTAGCCCCTGAGGACGCGACGGAAGTCCTCCTTCTTCTTTCGGACGTCCAGCGGAGACAGCTCGATCATCGTTCCACTCCTGCTCGGCCGACCTCACGGGGATGGGCGCTCACGGCCTCTCTCCCACCAGGCACGTGCCCAGGCGCAGGCGGGTGCTTCCCTCCTCCACCGCGATCTCGAAGTCGTTGCTCATGCCCATCGAGAGCGCCGCCGGCTCGAACCCGGGGACCTCGCGGCCGCAACGCTCGAACAGGGAGCGGGCCGCGGCGAACGTCCGCCGGACCCACGCGTCGTCCTCCGTGAGCGGCGCCATGGTCATGAGCCCGCGCACGCGAAGGCGTGAAAGCTCGCACACGCGGGCGATGGCGTCCACCGCCTCCGAGGCCTGGTCCGGGCCGCCCGCCTCGAAGCCGCCCTTGGCCTCCTCCCCCGAGGTGTTCACCTGGACGAGCACGGGGAGCTCCTCGCGGCCGGCCGCCTCGAGCTCCGCCTGGAGCTTCCGCGCCAGCCGCATCGAGTCCAGGGACTCGAGCTCGTCGAAGGTCCGGACGGCGCCCGCCGCCTTGTTGCGCTGGAGGTGCCCGACCATGTGCCAGCAAAGGCCGAGCCGGCCCAGCCTCTCCAGCTTCCCCTCGGCCTCGCCCACGCGGTTTTCCCCCACGTGGACCAGCCCGGTCCGGGCCACGGCGCGGAGCGCCTCGTCCGGGTGCCCCTTGGTGATCGCCACGATCTCGACGCCGTCCGCGGACCGGCCCGAGCGCTCGCAGGACCGGGCCACGCGCTCCCGCACGTCCTCGAGTCGCCGCTCGATCCCCTCGAGCCCGACGGAGCCGGTCATCTCACACGCCCCCAAACACGAGAGCCGCCCGGAAGCTCCGGGCGGCTCTCACCAGGTGGCAGCCGGGCTCCCGGAGCGACGCTACCGCTTCACCTCGAAGGTGATGGGCTGCGCGATCCACACCCCGATCGGCTTGTCGCGGTTGATGGCCGGCTTGAACTCCATGTTAGCCGCCACCTTGGCCGCCGCCGCGTCCAGGGCGTCGTACCCGCTCGAGTTCTGGACCTGGGTCTTCACGACCTCGCCCTTCTCGTTCACGAACAGCCACAGCACCACGCGGCCGCCGATCCCCGCGTCCTTGAGGGACGGCGGGTAGAGCCGCATGAGCAGCTTCTGGACCTCGCCCGGGTTCTTGAGCTTCGGGTCGACGTCGCGCGGAATGAACGACGGCCGGTCCGACGGGCTCCCCGCCTTGGGGGGCGGCGGCAGCTTCTCGACCGGGTTCTGCTCGAACGTGGTCGGCGCGATCGTCACGTCCTCCTTGACGTTCGCCTCGGCCACCTTCGGCGTCGCGGGCCGCGCGATCTGCTTCGGGGGCGGCGGGATCTTCACCTCGGGCGGGAGCTGGACGGCCTCCATCTCCTTGTTCTCGGTGCCGAGGTTCTCCGCGTGCAGCTGCGGGAAGAACTCGACCAGCCCGAAGTGGAGCGCCACCGCGACGATGATCCCGATGTACACCCAGCTCGCGTAGCTGCGCTTGAACTCGTCGTTCGCCGTGGAGCCGGTCGCGGTCGCTACGCGGCCCCCTGCCTTCTCTTCAGCCATGAGCTACCTCCTCGGACCCTGCACGCGCTGGGCGAGCCGGGTGCCGAACACCACCCGGACCGCGCCCGCCGCCTGCAACTGCTTCGTGATCGTGTTGATCATGTGGTACGGTACGTCCCTGTCCGCCCGGATCTCTATGACCAGCTGCCGGTTCTCGGCGTAGATGGGCCGGACGAACTGTGCGATCTGGTCGAAGGGCACGTTCTGGTCGTTGATCCAGACGTTGCCCTGGCCCGTGAGCCAGACGTGGAGGATGTTCTTGCGCTTCTCGCCGACCTTCTTGGTCGCCTCCGCCTTCGGCCACGTGATGTCCCGCTTCTTCTCCTTGCGGAACACCGTCGTCACCATGAAGAAGATCAGGAGCAGGAACGCGATGTCCGCCAGCGACGAGGTCGGAATCTCGCTGCTGGCCCTGGACTTCCTGCTGAAGCCCGCTTCACCGCCCTTGAGCGCCATCGTCTAGTCCTCCCCGATCATCTGGAGGGAGATCCTGTCCGCTCCCGCCTGCTTCACTCCGTCCAGCACTCCAATCATATCCCGGTAAGGCGCGTTGGGGTCCGTCTTGACGGCCGCGATGATGTTGGGGTTCGCGGCCAGCTCCTGGCGCATGATGCCCTCGATCTGGTCCGCGGTCACCGTCTGGGTCTCCTCGCTCTGCCCCCTCTTGACCACCACGCGCCCGTCCGGCTGGACCAGGAAGAAGATGATGTTCTTCGAGGCCACCGCCTGCTCCTTGGACTGCTCGGGCAGGACGATCGGCAGGCCCCGCTCCTCGTTGAACACCGTCGTGGTGAGGAAGAAGATGAGGAGCAGGAACGCGATGTCGGCCAGCGACGCCGTGGGGATCTCGTCGTCGACCCTCTCTCTTCGATTCAGCAGCGGCATGTCGCTCTCCCGTGAGCGGCTCTCGTGTCAGGACTCACTCGGACCGGCCGGCGGAGCTCCCCGCCCTCGAGGCCTTGCCCGTCTCTATCTTCCAGATGAGGTCGAGGACGGCCTGGGCCCCCTCCTCCATGTCCGAGATCAGCTTGTCGACGCGGGTCACGAAGAAGTTGTACACCACGTTCACCGGAATGGCGATCGCGAGCCCCGCCGCGGTGGTGATGAGGGCCACCTTGATGCCCCCTGCCACCAGCGCCGGCTCCACCTGCCCGGCCGTCTCGATCGCGGCGAAGGCCAGGATCATCCCGATGACCGTGCCGAGGAAGCCGAGCATCGGCGCCACGTTGGCGATCGTGGCCAGCCACACGAGGCCGCGCTCGAGGAAGTCGAGCTCGGTCTTTCCGGCCGTGTTGATGGCGGTCTGCACGTCCGCCTCGGTGTGCTCCTCCTGCACGCGCCGCAGGCCCGTGAGGAGGATCGCCGCGACCGGGCCGGGGGTCTCCTCGGCCTTCCGGATGGCGTCCTCGATGCGTCCCGCCATGCCCAGGTCCTCGATCTCCTCCAGGAGCTTCTGCGACTCCCGGTGGGCCACCCACAGCGTCCACGCCTTGGCGATGGCGACGCCGAGGGCGACGAGCGAGCAGAGGACGAGGGGATACATCATGAAGCCCCCGTCCTTGAACAGCGTCAGGAGCTTGAAGGTGGGTCCGCCTGGCTGCAATGCCGCCTCCCGTCAGGAGTGTGCGCACGAAGCTCCGCGGGCCGGGCTGCGCCCGAGCCGCCTCATTCTATCGGGCTCCTGAAGCTCCGTCAACGAAACCGGCGTGCCGTATACCGGATGAACGCCGGCCCGCCCGCGGGCCCGGCGCGCTCCGTCCCCCGGAGCCGCCCGCATCCCGCCTCCGGAGGCCGATCAGCCGCTCCGGCTCTCGCCCGCCGGGAGCGGGAGCCCCTCCCCCGCACCGCTGCCCTCGACCGACCCGTCGCGGGTCCCTCCCGAGCCCGACGACCCCTCCGGCACCGCGGCCTGGTCCTCGGAGGCCAGGCGCGAGCGGAGCTCGGACGGATCGAGGTCCCGCGTGAGGTTCCCCCGGTAGGCCAGCGAGATCTGGCTGGTCTCCTCCGAGATCACGACCACGAAGGCGTCGGTCTCCTCGCTCAGCCCCAGGGCCGCCCGGTGCCGGGTCCCGAGCGAGCGGTCCTCGACCGGGAACTGGGTGAGCGGCAGGATGCACCCGGCCGCCACGATCTGGTCACCGCGGACGATCACGGCCCCATCGTGCAGGGGCGAGTACGGCGTGAAGACCGTGGTCAGGAGCTCCGCGGAGACCTCGGCCCCGACGCGGGTGCCGGTGTCGGCGTACTCCCCGAGGCCCACCTCCCGCTCGATCGCGATGAGCCCGCCGATCTTGGCCCGGGACAGCCGCGCCGCGGCCTCGGCGATCTCGCCCGCCACCTCGCTCTCCTCCATGCGCGCAAAGAAGCGCCACAGCCGGCTCCGCCCGAGCTGGGCAAGGGCGTTCCGGAGCTCGGGCTGGAGGACGACGATGAGCGCGAACGCGCCGTACGTGAACGCCTGTGAGAGGAGGTAGGTGATGAGGCCGAGGTCCAGGAGGCGCGCGATCCCGTGCACCGCCACCAGGAGCACGAGGCCGAAGAGGATCTGGAGGGCCCGCGTCCCCGTCCACAGGAGGAGGATGCGATAGAACAGGTAGGCCACCAGGAGGATCTCCACGATGTCCTTGGGGCCGACCTGCAGGTAGCCGAGGTAGTCGAGCAGCGCGCGCACGGCCTCACGCCCCCCGTACGTCGGGCCGCGGGCCGTCGCCGGCCCGGCGGATGGCCTCGGCCAGGTCCAGGGCCCGGCGCGCGCGCCTCGGGTCGTGGACGCGGAACAGGCGCGCCCCGCGATCCAGCGCCATCACGCACGCGGCCACCGTCCCCTCCTCCCGCTGGTCGACCGGCAGGTCCAGGACCTTCCCGATGAACGACTTGCGGGAGGGACCCACCAGGATGGGAGCCCCCAGACCCTCCAGCTCGCGGAGACGGGCGATGAGCTCGAGGTTGCCCGCGGCGGACTTCCCGAACCCGATCCCGGGGTCGACGACCAGCTGGTCGCGCCCGCAGCCCCGCTCCAGGGCGCGTCCGATCGAGCGCTCCAGGGCCGAGCGCACCTCCCCGAGGAGGTCATCGTAGGCCACGTCGTCCTGCATCGTGCGCGGGTCGCCCCGCATGTGCATCAGGATGAGGCCCGCGCCCGACTCCGCGGCCAGCTCCGCAAGGCGCGGCTCGAAGCGGAGCCCGGAGACATCGTTCAGGATGGCGGCGCCGGCCTCGAGGGCCCGGGAGGCGACCTCGAGCTCGGTGGTGTCCACCGAGAGGGGGACGGGGAGCTCGGAGGCCCGGGAGAGGACGGGCTCGATCCGGCGCCACTGCTCGGCGGCCGGGACGGGGTCCGCCCCGGGCCGGGTCGACTCGCCGCCCACATCGATCACGCCGGCCCCCTCCTCGATCATGCGCCACGCCCGGTCCACGGCCGCGGCCGGCTCCAGGTGGAGCCCCCCGTCCGAGAAGGAGTCGGGGGTGGCGTTCAGGACACCCACGACGACGGGCCGGTCCAGCGCCAGCACCTCCCCGCGGATCCGCCACGAGGCATCCGCCGCGCGGCCGGGCCGCTTCGTGGCCGTCCCCCTCTCCACGCTCACCCGGGCGGGCGCGGAGGTCGGCTCAAGCCGGCGCGGGCGCCGGCTCGCCGCCGGTCCCCTCCACCGTGCGCCCCTTCTCCTGCCGGCGCCGCCCTTCGCGCTCCTCGCAGCGCGGCTCGGCGGACGCCGGCGCCGCCGACTCCTGCGGCGGCAGCGGCCGGCCCTCGTCCAGGGCCTCGATCTCGTCGGCGTCCAGCGTCTCCCGCTCCAGGAGCGCCTGGGCGATCCGCTCCAGTAGGTCCCGGTTGTCCTCCAGGACCTGGTGCGCCGCGCGGTAGGCCCCGTCCAGGATGCGCTTGACCTCGGAGTCCACCAGCTGGGCCGTCTTCTCGCTCACCGAGCGGCGCTGGCTGAGCTCGCGCCCGAGGAAGATCTCGTGCTCCTGGTCCCCCACCGTCATGGGCCCGATCGCGTCGGACATGCCGAACTGGGTCACCATGCGCCGGGCCATCTCGGTGGCGCGCTCGAGGTCGTTCCCCGCGCCCGTGGTGATCTTTTCGGGCCCGAAGATCATGGCCTCCGCCACGCGCCCTCCGAAGAGCATCTTGAGCCGCCCCTCGAGCCACTCGCGCGTGTAGTTGTGCCGGTCCTCCTCGGGGATCGAGGCGGTGATCCCGAGGGCGCGGCCCCGCGGCACGATCGTGACCTTGTGGAGCGGATCGAGGCCCGGCGCGCGCAGGGCGATCACGGCGTGGCCCGCCTCGTGGTAGGCCGTCACCCGCCGCTCCTCTTCGGAGATGACCATGCTCTTGCGCTCGGCGCCGAGCATGACCTTGTCCTTGGCGGCCTCGAGGTCCTCCATGTACACGCGCTCCTTGCCCTCGCGGGCGGCCAGGAGCGCGCCTTCGTTGACGATGTTCTCGAGCTCGGCGCCCGACAGGCCCGGCGTCCCCTTGGCCAGGACCGCCAGGTCCACGTCGTCGGCCAGCGGGATCCGGCGGGTGTGGACCCTGAGGATCCCCTCGCGGCCCTTCACGTCCGGGCTGTCCACTACGATCTGCCGGTCGAAGCGGCCGGGCCGAAGGAGCGCGGGATCCAGGACGTCCGGCCGGTTCGTGGCCGCCAGCAGGATGACACCGGTGTTGGCCTCGAACCCGTCCATCTCGACCAGGAGCTGGTTCAGCGTCTGCTCCCGCTCGTCGTGGCCTCCGCCCAGGCCCGCGCCCCGGTGCCGCCCCACCGCGTCGATCTCGTCGATGAAGATGATGCACGGGGCGTGGGACTTCCCCTGCTCGAACAGGTCCCGCACCCGCGAGGCGCCGACGCCCACGAACATCTCCACGAAGTCCGATCCGGACATCGAGAAGAACGGCCGTCCGGCCTCGCCGGCCACCGCGCGCGCGAGCAACGTCTTCCCCGTCCCGGGCGCCCCGACCAGGAGCGCGCCCTTGGGGAGCCGGCCGCCCAGGCGGCTGAAGCGGTCGGGGTCCTTGAGGAACTCGATGATCTCCTGCAGCTCGTCCTTGGCCTCGTCGCACCCCGCCACGTCGGCGAAGGTGACCTTGGGCGTGTCGCCCGAGAGGAGCTTGGCCTTGGACTTCCCGAAGCTGAACGCCCGGGAGCTCCCGCCCTGCATCTGGCGGAAGAGGAAGAACCACAGGCCGATGATGAGCACCCACGGGAGGACGGAGACCAGGATGTTGACCCAGTTGCTCCCCGCCTCCTCGCGGCTGATCTGGACGCCCTGCTTCTGGAGCTCGGAGACGAACTCCATGCTCGACTCGAAGGGGAGGAGCGTGTGGAAGCGCTCGACCTGCGAGCCGTCCTTCTGGATGGACGTCTTCAGCGCGCCCTCGACTTCGTGACCGTTGCGGATGGTCACCGACTGGACGTTGTCCGACTGGAGCTGCGTCTGGAACTCCGTGTAGGTGAGCTCGTGGCGCGAGCTCTCCTTGCCCTGCATCAGCTGGTAGATGAACAGGGGGACCAGCAGGATGAGCACCCAGAAGGAGGCCGCGCGGAAGAAGCGGCTTGTCTTGCCGCCGCCGCCGTTTCCGCCTCCGCGCTGGGGTCCGGGATTGGAAGCTGGCATGCGCGAGGCCCTCAGATGGCGGCGATGAAGGGCAGGTGCCGGAAGTCCTCGGCGTGATCCAGCCCGTAACCTACGAGAAACTCTCCGGGAGCGTCGAAGCCGACCCAGCGGGGCTCGAGCACCAGGTCGTCGGCCAGGTGCTTGTGCAGGAGCGCGCACACCTCGAGCGAGGCCGGCCCGCGCTCGATCAGCTCGGGCACGAGCTCGTTGACCGTGCGGCCCGAGTCGATGATGTCCTCGACCAGGACCACGTGCCTCCCCTCGATGGGCGTTCCGGGGTCGTACAGCGTCTCGACGTCTCCCGACGAAGTGGTCCCCAGCCCGTAGCTCGAGACCACCAGGAAGTCGACCTGCAGCGGGAGGGCGATGCAACGCACGAGGTCGGCCAGGAAGACGAAGGAGCCCTTGAGCAGGCCCAGGACCAGGAGCCGGGTGCCCTCCGGGTAAGCCGATCCGATATCGCGGCCCATCTCCCGGACGCGCGCCGCGATGCGCTCGGCCGAATACACGATGCGCTCGAGCTCCCGGCCGCCGGTCGTGGCCAGCATCTCGTCGCTGTTCATGACGGACGCGCCCTCAGGCATCCTCGATCCTCAACACGAAGCGCTCCTCGCCCCCCTGGGGCCACACCTCCGGCGCCGCGGCCAACTCCCCGACCGCGACCACGCTGCCGTCGTCCGCGACCACGACCGGGATCCGGCTCCGTTCCGAGGCCGGCACCCGCTCCTCGCGGAAGAGCTCCTTGAGCTTGCGGGTCCCGGCCCGCGTGCGGATGCGGTCCCCCGCTCTCCAGCCGCGGACGATGAGAGGGAAGGCGAGTCGATCGGTCGCGAGCTCGAGCCGGACGACGTCCGCCGCATCCGGGGCCTTCCCTCCCCAGCTGACCCGCAGGTCTCGCCCTCCGATGCGGAGCTCTCCGCGCCCCGGCTCCGCCGTCTCGATCCGGAGCGGCGCATCCTTCGCCGCCTCCAGGGGCCGGCCGATCCAGAGCGTGTCGAACTCGCGGGCCACGGAGAGACCGCCCCCGATGTCCACGCTCGTCCCGCTATGGCCTTCGCTGATAAACTCGATCGCAGCCTGGGTTCCGCCCCTCGTCAGCCGCACGCCGCGCTCGCGCGCCGCCCTGCGGACGACCCGTGCCGCGGTCTCGCGGTCCAGCTCGCGGACGCGGTCCAGCGCCAGGGCCACGGACCCCTCGTCCCACGCGCCGTCCCGCCTTACCCGGCAACGCCGCAGCGCCCGGTCGGCGCTCCGCTCCAGGGCCCGCTCGGCCCGGCGCGCCGCGCCCGCCAGGGCGAGCAGCCGGTCGCGGACGGACTCGCCCCAGGCCGCCTCCAGGGCCGGGAGGACCTCCTGCCGGAGCCGGGCCCGCTCCCACCGGGGATCGCGGTTGGAGGGGTCGTCGATCCACGGGATCTCCCGCGCCTCGAGCCAGGCCAGGATCTCCCGGCGCCGGAACGGGAGGAGCGGCCGCACGATCCGGCCGCGGCGCGCGGGGATGCCCGCCAGGCCGCGCAGGCCGGTGCCGCGGAGGATCCTGAACAGGACGGTCTCGGCCTGGTCGTCCGCCTGGTGTCCCGTGGCGATCCGGCCGGCCCCGAGGTCGTCGGCCACCCGGCGCAGGAAGGCGTAGCGGGCCTCCCGGAACGCCTCCTGCCGGAGGGGAAGGTCCTCCTCGGCCCTCCCGACCCGGCAAGCGACGCCGAGGTCCCCGGTCCGTCGACGGACCTCCTCGGCCTCGGCGCCGCTCTCCGCCCGCACGCCGTGGTCGAAGTGGGCGGCCGCCACGGAGAGGTCGAGGTCCCCGGCCACGCCGTGGATCAGGTGGAGCAGGGCCGTGGAGTCCGGCCCGCCCGAGACCGCGACCAACACACGGAGGCCCGGGGGGAGGAGGTCGGGGTGCTCCCGCAGGTGGCGGGAGAAGCGGCCCGCGAGGTCCGGGACCGGATCAGCCCCGGGAGCGGTCGTCGTCGTCCGCGCCCGCGATGCGGACCCAGGGGAGCCGCCGGCGCCAGGTGCTGGCGCTCCGGTGGAAGTCCAGGCGCTCGGGGTCCGGGATGGGGACCCCGTACGTGAAGCGGGCGCCCGCGGCCGTGGCGCCCTCCCACCTCTCCGACTCGGGGCTCGCGGGCCGGACGGACCGCCCCTCGCCCGCGGGGAGCGGCCTCCCGCCGGCCGCGCGGGCCGCGTCCGCCAGCTTGGCCTCCGCGTCGCGGCCACGGTCGTGGCCCGCCACGTAGGCCCTGAGCGCCACCCGCCAGTCCGTGCCGCCCGGGACGATGCCGGGCCGCCCGAACGTGCGCCGCCAGCTCTCGTCGCGAAAGGGCTCGGCGCCGCCGCGCCCGTAGGTCTCGTCCCACGGCCGGGTCTCCCGCTCGTGCTCGGCCGCCTCGACCAGGCCCCTCCCCTCGTCCTCGGGGATGCGGGCGTCGGTGGGCTCGGGGATCTCGGGGGCTGCGTCCTGCTCGCTCACGGCTCAGACCTCCATGACCTCGGCTTCGCGCTTCTCGAGGAGCTCGTCGATCTTCGCCACGTGCCGGTCGGTGATCTCCTGGAGCTCCTCCAGGCGGCGGTGGATCGCGTCCTCGCCCGCCTCGCCCTCGCGCTGCTTGCGCTGGAGCTCGTTCCGGGTCTCCTGGCGCACGTGCCGCACCGAGATCCGCCCCTCTTCGGCCATGCGGTGGAGCACCTTGACCATCTCCTTGCGCCGCTCCTCGCTCAGGGGCGGGACGGGCACGCGGATGATCGCGCCGTCGACCGACGGATTGAGGCCCAGGTCGCCGGCCTGGATGGCCTGGGCGATGGCGCCGGAGATGTTCTGGTCGTAGGGCTGGACGACCAGGAGGCTCGGCTCGGGGGCGCTCACGTTGGCCACCTGGTTCAGCGGCATGCTCGACCCGTAGGCCTCGACACGGACGGTGTCCAGGAGGGCCGGCGTGGCCTTACCGGTGCGCACGGTGTTGAACTCCCTCCGCACGGCCTCGACGGCCTTGTCCATCGTGTTCCGGGCATCCTCGAGCGTCTTCGCGGTCATGGTCGGGCCTCCTTCCCTCCCGGGCGCGGCCGGGTCGCTCCTGTGTCCGGTCCGGCGGCCCGTCAGGCCACCATGGTGCCGACCCGCCGGCCCCTGAGGGCCGACAGGATCGCTCCCGGCCTCCGGATGTTGAGCACGATGACCGGGAGATCGTTCTCCTTGCACAGCGAGATCGCCGCCGCGTCCATGATGCGGAGCTCCCGGGTCATGACCTCCAGATAGGAGATCTCCGGGATGAACTCGGCGTCCGGGTCGCGCTCGGGATCCGCCGTGTACACGCCGTCCACCTTGGTGGCCTTGAGGATGACGTCGGCCTCCATCTCGATGGCCCGGAGGACGGCCGCCGTGTCGGTGGAAAAATAGGGGTTGCCCGTGCCGCCTGCGAAGATGACGACACGGCCCTTCTCGAGGTGGCGGAGGGCCCGGCGCCGGATGTAGGGCTCGGCCAGCTCCTCCATGCGGATGGCGGTCATCACGCGCGTCTCGATCCCGTGGCGCTCCAGCATGTCCTGGAGCGCCAGGGCGTTGATGACCGTGGCCAGCATGCCCATGTAGTCGGCCGAGACGCGGTCCATCCCCTGCTCGCTGGCCACGGTCCCGCGCACGATGTTTCCGCCGCCGACCACCAGGCCCAGGCGGACCCCGGCCTCGTGGACCCCCTTGATCTCGCGCGTCAGCTCCTCGATGACCGGCGGCTCGATCCCGAAGCCCCGGTCCCCGGCCAACGACTCGCCCGAGAGCTTGACCAGCGCGCGGGGGTATTGGAGGCCGGTGGGCTCGTCCGCAGGATCGCCGCCCCTGGCCACGCCGACCCTCAGGCCCCGACCTCGAAGCGCACGAAGCGCCGCACTTTGAGGTCGCCGGGCGCGCCCGCGACCAGCTCCCCGACCGTCGTGTCGGGGTCCTTCACGAAGCCCTGCTCGAGCAGGGCGTTCTGCTCGTAGAACTTGCGCATCCGACCTTCCACGATCCGCTCGACGATCTCCGGCGGCTTGCCTTCCTGGCGGGCCTGCTCGGTGAGGACCGCCCGCTCGCGCTCGCGCTCCTCCTCGGGGATGTCCTCCGGGCGTACACCCGCCGGATCGGCCGCGGCCACGTGCATGGCCACCTCGCGGGCCATCTCCGAGGCCGCCGTCTCGTGCTCGGCGCCCTCCAGCTCGACGATGACCCCGATCTTGTTGCCGAAATGAATGTACTGGCCGACCACGGAGCCGGCACCCGGCGTCCACTTCACGTAGCGGCCGAGCCCGACGTTCTCCCCGATCCTGGCGCGGAGCTCGTTGAGCTCCTTCCGGAGCGGCTCCTCATCCGGGTGGTCCAGGAGCTCCTGGCCGTCCCGGATCTCGCCCTCGGGGACGTCCTCCCCGGCGGCGGTTCGGGCCGCCCGGTCGGCGAACGCCAGGAACTCGGCGTTGCGCGCCACGAAGTCGGTCTCGCTGGTGGCCTCCACCATGACGACGGTGCCGTCGCCCGTGCGCGTGATGCGCACGGCGCCCTCGCTCGCCTCCCGGTCGGCCCGCTTGGCCGCCTTGGCCGCCCCCCGCTGCCGCAGGAGGTCGATGGCCTTCTCCTCGTCCCCGCCGGCCTCCTCGAGGGCCCGCTTGCAGTCCATCATGCCGGCCCCGGTACGGTCCCGGAGCGACTTCACGGCCGCGGCGCTGATCTCCGCCATGGTCGGTTCCCCTCTCTCGTCTATGATCCGTCGTCCGTCGCGCTGGTTCGTCGCTCGGCCCGCTCCGATGCAACCTGCGGGCCCGCGTTCCGCGTCCGGCCCCTCAAAAAAAAAGGCCACCGAAGTGGCCTTTTCCGGGCGGTCCTCAGGAGGACTCTTCGTCCTCCTCGGCCTCCTCGGCTCCGCCCGCTCCGGCCGAGACCGGCACCTCCGCCTTCTCGGCCTCCGCTTCGGGCTCCTCGGCGGAAGCCTCCTCCGCGGACGCGGCCGCCTCTTCCGCGGCCTCACCGGCCTCCTCGGCTTCCTGGCCCTCTTCCTCCTCGCCATCGCGCGCCTGCCGGTGTCGCGCGATGACCTCCGGCCGGGGCCGGCGGCGGCGCGGCCGCTTGCGGCGGTGCGACGACTCGCCCTCCGAGGTCTCGCCGACGTCGGAGGAGTACGTGAACGCCTCCTCGGCCTCCTCGGCGGCGCCCTCGGGGACCTCGCTCCGCGCCTCGAGGACCGCTTCGGCCATGGCCCGCGTGATCAGCGTCACGGAGCGGATGGCGTCGTCGTTGCCGGGGATGGGAACGGAGAGCATGTCCGGATCCGCGTTCGTATCCGCGATGGCCACGACCGGGATCTCCAGCCGGTAGGCCTCCCTGACCGCGATCTCCTCCTTCTTGGCATCGACGACGAAGACGACACCGGGCAGCCGGCCCATCTCCTTGATGCCCGACAGGTAGCGATCGAGCTTCTCGCGCTCACGGTCGAGGAGGAGCCGCTCCTTCTTGGTGTAGAACTCGAAGGCCCCCTCCTCGGCGCCCCGCTCCAGCTCCTTGAGGCGGCGGATGTTCTTCTTGATCGTCTGGAAGTTCGTGAGCATGCCGCCCAGCCAGCGCTCGGTCACGTAGAACGCGTCGCAGCGCTCCGCCTGCTCCCGCACGATCGGCGAAAGCTGGGGCTTCGTGCACACGAACAGCACCGAGCCGCCGTCGGTCACGACCTCGCGCACGAGGTCCTGCGCCTCGCTCAGCTTCTGCTGCGTCTTCTTGAGGTCGAGGAGGTAGATCCCTCCCCGCTCGGCGAAGATGTACTTGCGCATCTTCGGGTTCCAGCGGCTGGTCTGGTGCCCGAAGTGCACCCCCGCCTGCAGGAGATCCTTCAGTGCCACGTCGGCCATCGATCCTCGTCCGGTGCTGTGATCAGCGCTTGGAGAACTGGAAGCGCTTGCGCGCCTTGGGTCGGCCGGGCTTCTTCCGCTCGACCACGCGGGCGTCCCGCGTCAGGAGATCCCGAGCACGGAGCGCCGTGCGGTGGTCCTCGTCGACCTCGAGCAGGGCCCGGGCCAGGGCCAGCTGGATGGCGTCCGCCTGGCCGGTCAGCCCCCCGCCCCGCACACGCACCAGGACGTCGTAGATCCCCTCCGAGTCGGTGACCTTGAGGGGCTCCTCGATGGCCTGGCGATGTCGCAGGATCGGAAAGTATTCGCCGGCCTCGCGGCCGTTGATGGCCCAGGCGCCGGAGCCGGGCTTCAGGGCCACCCTGGCCACCGCCTCCTTGCGCCGACCCACGGTCTGGATCGGCTTCTTACGGGAAGGTGCAACGCTCTTCTCCGCCAAGCTTCCTCCGTGCTCTCTTCCTGTCCGTATTCGCTCGCGCGCGCCGTCCCGCCCGTCAGAGCTCGAGCGGGCGGGGCGACTGCGCCTCGTGCGGATGCTCGGGTCCCGGGTAGACCCGCAATTTCTTGGCCATCTCTCTTCCCAGGTTCGTCTTGGGAAGCATACCCTTCACGGCCCGCTCGATGACGTACTCGGGCCGCTTCGCGATCATCCGCCGGAAGGGAATCTGCTTGGAGCTCCCCATGAACCCGCTGTGCCGGAAGTACGTCTTCGTATCGGCCTTCTTGCCGGTGAGCCGGACCTCGCTGGCGTTGACCACGATCACGTGGTCGCCCACGTCCAGGTGCGGAGAGTACGTCGGCTTGTGCTTGCCCCGGAGGACCCTGGCCACGCGCGTGGCCAGGCGCCCCAGCACCTGGTCGCGCGCGTCGACCACGAACCAGTCGCGCTCGATCTCGCCTGCTTTGACGCTGTACGTCTTCATCGCCTCGTGCGTCCCGCTTGCACGTCCCCGGCGCGGCCGCGGTCCGGGCTCGTGGGACCGCGAGAGCGTGCGTCGAGGACAAAAACGAACCGCCCCGCGAACGAGGGCGGTCGGCTCACTCCGCTAGCAGCCTCGAAAGGTAGGCTCGCTCCCGGCATGTGTCAAGCGCGTCGCGGGGCCACCGGAGGGCGCCGCCGGGGCGGTCCTCGTCCCTCCCGCGAAGGCTCAATCGCGCGCCGGAGGAACGGCCCGGAGCCTCGACAGCGCCCGGGCCTTGATCTGCCGAACCCGCTCGCGGCTCATGCCCATCTCCCGGGCGATCTCCGCCAGGCCGCACGGCCCATCGCCCCCCAGGCCGAAGTAGAGCCTGAGGACCCTCTCCTCCCGCTCCGGAAGCGCCGCAAGGCGGGCGTCCACCGAGTCCCGGCGGGTCCGCAGCTCGAGCCCCCGGTCGGGGGCGGGGACGCGCTCGTCGGTGAGGAGGTCGGAGAGCCGGCTCCCCGGCCGGTCGGCCAGCGGCTGGTCGAGCGAGACGAGGTGAGCCCTCGGACGCGGCGAGCGCCCGCCGGCGCCGCCTCGCGCTCCCGGGCCCGCCCCCGGCGCCGCGTGCGGGAGGAGCGGGGGCGCCGAGCTCTCGAGCGCGCGCAGGATGGACTGCCGGATCCACCAGACGGCGTAGCTGATGAACCGGACTCCGCGCCGACCGTCGAACCTCCGCGCCGCCCTCAGGAGCCCCAGGTTCCCCTCGTTGACCAGGTCCTCCATCGGGAGCCCGCGGTCGCGGTAGCGGCGGGCCACCGCGACCACGAACCGGAGGTTCGCGCGGACGAGGAGGTCGAGGGCCCGCTGGTCGCCCTCCTCGCGCCAGCGGCGGGCAAGCTCGGCCTCCTCCCGGAGGTCCAGGGGCTCGGATCCCGCGATCTCCCGGAAGTAGAGGTCGAGGCTCCCGGTGGGGACGTGCTCGGTGCGGCGGTCCATGCCGTTCGTCTCCGGGGGCGGCCGATCGGGGGCGGCCGGCCGCCCCCGGCCCGCTCGCCCCCGCCCGGTCAGTGGATGGGCGTCAGGAACCTTCCCCAGCGGATCTCGGTGATCCACGGCACGGCGGCGGCGCTCCGCCGCCGATACGAGTAGTAGACGATCAGCGGCTTCCCGGTGATTGCGTCCCGGGGGACGAAGCCCCAGTAGCGCGAGTCCTCGGAGTTGTCCCGGTTGTCCCCCATCACGAAGTAGCGATGGGCCGGCACGACGATCGGGCCCCAGTTGTCCCGCGTCGGCCGGTAGCGGCCCTCGGCGCGCGCCTGGCGCACCAGGAAGTGGCTCTGCCAGTCGAACCTGGGATTGGCAAGGTCCCGGAAGGGCCGCGTGTGCTTCACGTACGGCTCGTCCACCGGGCCGCCGCCCCGGTAGAGCACGCCGTCGTGCATCGAGAGCGTGTCGCCGGGCACCCCCACCACGCGCTTTACGTAGCGGGTGGTCGGGGACTGGCCGGCGGCCGGCGGCGGCTGGAAGACCACGACGTCCCCGCGGTGCGGGTCCTCGAGCGAAGGGAGGTGCCAGTCGATCCCGGGCAGCTCCGCGCCGTAGACCGCCTTGTTCACCAGGAGGAAGTCACCCACCAGGAGCGTGTTCTCCATCGAGCCCGTCGGGATCTGGAACGCCTCCACCACGAAGGACCGGACGAAGAGGAAGATGAGCAGGGCCGTGGCGATGGTCTTCGTCCACTCCCACACCCAGCGTCCCAGCGACGGACCGCCTTCCCCGCCTCCCGGCTTCATCACGCCCCCCTCCTCGGTTCGGGCCTCCGTCGGGCCGCCGCGCCCCTGTGGCCGCGCGTCCGGCGGCCGGTCGGTGCCGCCTTCCACAAGCTCCGCATCGTCCTCACGCCAGCCTCATCCGGAGTCGGGCCTCACCAGGACACGTCGATCTGCGCCCGCTGCAGCCGGCCGCTGTAGTCCACGTAGGCCACCTTGGTCTCCGTGTAGAACTCGTACACCTCCCAGCCGCCCTCCCGGTGACCGTTCCCCGTGCCCTTCACGCCGCCGAAGGGCAGGTGGGCCTCGGCCCCGATGGTCGGAGCGTTGACGTAGGTGATGCCGTTGTCCAGGCGCTCGATGGCCCGGAAGGCGGCCCCGACGTCGGACGTGTAGAGCGCCGAGGAGAGCCCGTACTCCACATCGTTGTTGATCCGGATCGCCTCGTCCAGGTCGTCGAAGGCCACCACCGAGAGGACGGGGCCGAAGATCTCCTCCTGCTCGACCCTCATCCCGGGCTCGACGCCCAGAAGCACCGTGGGCTCGAAGAAGTGGCCACCCGAGAGCGAGGCCTCCTCCGGCCTCTTCCCGCCACAGGCGATCTCGCACCCTTCCTCGCGGGCGATGCCGACGTACTTCTCGACCTTCCCGAGCGCGGCCGCATTGATGAGGGGGCCCACGTCGGTCCCCTCCTCGAGCCCGTCGCCGAGCGTGAGGTCGCCCACCTGGCCCAGGAGCCGCTCGACGAACTCGTCGTGGATGTCCCGGTGGAGGAGGAGGCGGCTGGTGGCCGTGCACCGCTGGCCCGTGGTCCCGAACGCGCCCCACAGGACCCCGTCCAGCGCCAGGTCCATGGGCGCGTCCGGGAGCACGATCTGGGCGTTCTTCCCGCCCATCTCCAGGCTCACCCGCTTGTGCATGCGTCCCGCGGCGGCCGCGATGAGGCTCCCGGTGGCCGTCGATCCGGTGAACGAGATCCCGTCGACCTCGGGGTGCTCCACGATGGCCTTCCCCACCGTCTCCCCCGGGCCGTGGACGAGCTGCACGCACTCGGGCGGCACGCCGGCCTCGAGGAGGATCTCGACGAAGAGGTCGGCCGACCGCGGGACGTCCTCGGCCGGCTTGAACACGACCGCGTTCCCGCACAGGAGGGCCGGGAACATCTTCCAGCTCGGGATGGCCGTCGGGAAGTTGAAGGGCGTGATGATCCCGAACACCCCGATCGGCCGCCGGTAGCTCATGGCCCACTTGTCGGGGAGCTCGGAGGGGACCGTCCTCCCGAACAGCCGGCGTCCCTCGCTGGCGGCGTAGTAGGCCGTGTCGATGGCCTCCTGCACGTCGCCGCGCGTCTCCTCGAGGACCTTCCCCATCTCGCGCGTCTGCACGCGGGCGAGCTCCTCCTTGCGCTCGACCATGAGGTCGCCCGCCTTCTGCATGACCAGGCCGCGCTCCGGGGCGGGCACCCGGCGCCAGCGCTCGAAGCCCCGCCGGGCCGAGGCCACGGCGCGCTCCACGTCATCGGCGGTCGACCGCGGGAAGAGGCCGATCACCTCGTCCGCGCGGGCCGGGTTCCGGTTCTCGAAGGTCCCGCCTTCGGACTCCGTCCACTCTCCGTCGATGAAGTTCCTGAACATCTCGGGCATCTGGCCTCTCTATCGGGAATCTCGGTGTCGGTCCCTGTCGGTCCTCACTCCGTGGACCCGCGCTCCGGCGACCCTCGCTCCAGCCTGAGCCGGCCGCCCTCCACCCGCACGACCCGGAGGTCCCTGGGCACGCGGAGCGCGACCGCCCGCGGACGTCCATCGGTCCGGGGGAGGCCCATCTGCTCGAGGAGCCACGGCACCATCATCGAGGGGACGGGAAGCCCGCCCGCCGTGACGTGCCGCAGGTCCAGGATGAGGATACCGGGGGAGGCCACCTCGGGCACGACCTCGGCGCTGGCCCGCGCAGAGTCTCCGAGGAGGCTGCGCATCGCGTCCGGCGCCTTCCCGTCCATGAGGCGCTCGACCTGGAGCGCCCCGCTCGCCTCCAGGGAGGAGTCCCCGATCGAGACGCGCGGGTCCTCGAGCCCGGGCGGCAGCGAGTCCGCCAGGCGGTAGACGAGGAGGCTCTGCAGCTCCGCTCCGTCGAACACCACGCGGGCGGGGCCGCGGTGGTGCATGAAGTCGTCCAGCTTGCGCGCGGCGCGGTCCGCCAGCTCCGGCGAAGGCGTCCCGGGCGCGGCGGCGACCGTGCGGCCGTGCCACCACTCCGTGATCGAGTCGCGCCACACCCAGGCCATGCCGGCCCCCAGGACCAGGAGCGTGAGACAGCCGATGCGCGCCAGGCAGCTCCGGAGCCAGCTCACGGTGCCCTTCCCCTCTTCGCTCGCGGGCACCTCACTCCTCCTCCTCGCCCGTGGGCGCCGAGGCCTCCACCGAATAGCGCGCGCCCCCGCTGCCGAGCCGGCTCCGCATCAGCTCGATGCTGTCGACGCGGAACCCGCCTTCGACCCGGACCTGGCTCGCCAGCCGCTCGAGCGGCCGAAACTCGCCGGCCTCGGAGCGGTCGCGGGCCCGGCCCAGCGTGAGGTGGGGGTGGAAGGCGCGCGACTCCCGCTCGAAGCCCAGCTGGGCGTACGCGTGCTCCACGTCGTGCTTGAGCGCCCGGAGCGGCAGGGTGGCCTCCACCCCGAGCCACACGACCCGGGGCCGGCGCAGCGACGGGAACGCACCGATGCCCTCCAGGTCAAGCTCGAAGGGGACCGAGCCCGCCGCCGCCTCGCGGAGCGCCTCGACCGCCTCGTCCCGCCGCTCGTCCCGCACATCGCCCAGGAACTTGAGCGTGAGGTGGATCTTCTCGGGCTCGACCCAGCGGGCGGGCATGCCCGCCTCGCGCAGGCTCGCGGTGCCCTCGTGGATCAGCTCCTGGAGCGCGCCCGGAAGGTTGATGGCCACGAAGAGCCTCACGGGGCCGCCTCCTGCCGCTCGCCGTCGGCCGGCCCGTCCGCCGCGTCGGCGGCGGCGTCCAGCGCCAGGTCCACGGCGGCATGGTCGTAGCCGGCCGCCCGGGCGCGCTCGGCCACCTCCCGGCGCACCTCGTCCCGGAGGAGCGCGGAGAGCGCCTCGGCCGGGATGACCAGGACCGCGATCTCGCCGTCGCGTCCGGCCGCCTCGACGCGGACGCGCCCCCCCTCGAGGCCCAGGCGCTCGCCCACGTGGCGGGCGAGCGCGGACGCCGCGTCGCCGCTCACGAGCCGGCCCCCGCCGCGTCGACGCCGACCGCGCGGTTCAGGGAGCCGCGCCGGTAGCCCTCCAGGTCCAGCAGGACGCGCTCGAACCCCAGCCCGCGCATCCGGCGCTCGATCCGGCGGCAGCGCTCGGCGTCGGCCCACGCCCCGAGCCGCCGCGGGTCCACCTCGATGCGCGCCGCCCCGCCGTGGTGCCGCACGCGCAGGTCCCCCTCCTCGCCGGCCTCGCGGAGCACCCTCTCGCCCTCCTCCACCTGGCCCAGCCGTCCCCGGGTGACCTCGACGCCGTACGAGAGGCGGCTGGCCAGGCAGGGCGAGGCGGGGGCGTCCCATGTGGGGAGGCCCGCGGCGCGGGAGAAGGCGCGGATGTCGTCCTTTCCGAGGCCGGCGGCCTGCAGGGGCGAGAGGACGTCGAGCTCGCGCGCGGCCGCGGCGCCCGGCCGGTAGTCGGACGCGTCGTCGGCGTTGGCGCCGTCGGCCACCGAGGCGTAGCCCCAGGTCGGAGCCAGGCGCGCCAGGCGGCCGTACAGCTCGCTCTTGCAGTGGTAGCAGCGATCGGACCGGTTGGCCGCGTAGTCGGGGTCGTCGATCTCGTGCGTGGGGAGCTCCCGCCACGGGATCCCGAACTCGCGCGCCACCCGCCGGGCCGTGTCGTGCTGGCGGCCGGCGACCGACGGGCTGACGCCCGTGACGGCCAGGACGCGGCCCGGACCCAGGACGCGGACGGCCTCGTACGCCAGGAACACGGAGTCCACCCCGCCGCTGTACGCCACGAGCAGGCTCCCGCACGAGGCGAGCTCGTCGTCGAGCCTCCGGCGCGCCGCCCGCCTGCCTCCCTCGGTTCTCGTCTCCGACACGCCTTCCGTCCCGTCGCTGATCGTGGCCCTCGCCGCCGGGTGCCGTCCACTCCCGCCGCTCCGGATAAGATACGCGGCCGGGCCGCGGTCGTTTCACCCCGGGCGGGCCTCCGTGTGCCGCAGGCCCCGGGGGTGCGCTCGCCGCGGGCCCGAGGCCGCGCCGCGCCGGCAGGCTGGGCGGCCTCCGTCCTCGCCCCTATCTTGTCACGCCGAGGGTTCGAGCGGCAGGTCCCCCAGGGACGGGAGGCGGACACGGTGGCGGAGACGGAGACTTTCGAGATCACCGTCAAGGGCGACCGGCTCGCCTTCGCGGCGGCCCACTTCCTGGTCTACGGGGGCGGACAGTGCGAGGCGCTCCACGGCCACAACTACCGGGTCTCCATCACGCTCCGGGGGTCCCTGGACGCGAACGGCCTCCTGGTGGACTTCCTGGCCGTGCGCGGGGCGGCGGAGGAGCTCCTCGCGCCGCTGGACCACCGGACCCTCCTGGCGGGGGAGAACGCCCGGCTCGCCCTGGAGCGCGAGGGGGACGCGGTGAGCGTCCGCCACGCCGGCCGGCCGATGACGCTCCCCGCCTCCGACGTGGTCGTCCTCCCGGTCGAGAACACGAGCGCGGAGCTCATGGCGGCGTACCTGGCCCGCGAGCTGGCGGACCGGCTGGACCCGGAGGCGGGCGGGACGCTGGAGAGGATCACCGTCGAGGTCGAGGAGTCGGACGGCCTGGCGGGACGCTGCAGGCTGGAGCTGGGCGACTGAGCGGCCGGCCCCCGGCGGCGTCGAGCACGCCACGGTGGCTCCGAGCCGACGCCGCGCCGTCCTCGAGGCCGCCGGAGCCGCTGGCGAGGGGCGCTCGACGATCCCGGTCGCGACCGCGCCGCGGCCCGGCTATCCTTCTGGCGTGATCCTCCTGGTCGACAACTACGACTCCTTCGTCCACAACCTGGCCCGCTACCTCCGGGAGCTGGGCGACGAGGTCGTCGTGCGCCGCAACGACCGGGTGGGCCCGGACCTCGTCCGGGAGATGGCGCCGAGCCACGTGGTGCTCTCCCCGGGGCCTTGCACGCCCTCGGAGGCCGGCGCCTGCCCCGCGATCGTCCGCGAGCTGACCGCGGAGATCCCGCTCCTCGGGGTCTGCCTCGGCCACCAGTGCGTGGGCGAGGTCTTCGGGGGCGTGGTGAGCCGGGCCGGCCGGCCGATGCACGGGAAGCTCTCCGCGGTCCGCCACCGGGGGACGGGGCTGTTCGCCGGCCTGCCGTCGCCCCTGCGGGTGACCCGCTACCACTCCCTGGTCGTCGAGGCGGACGGCCTCCCGGACGAGCTCGAGATGACCGCGTGGACGGAGGAGGGCGAGGTCATGGCGCTCCGCCACCGCGAGCGCCCGGCGTGGGGCGTCCAGTTCCACCCCGAGGGCGTGCTCACCGAGGCGGGGCACGCGCTCCTGGCCAACTTCCTGGCGCTGGGCCGCGGCCTCGAGCCGGACGGCTCCGTCCCGGAGGGGATCGCGGCGGAGGTCGAGCCCGCCCGGCTCGAGCCCGCCGGGGTCGGGCCCGGGGCGGCCGCGAGCGCCGGGACCGGCGCGGGCGCGCCGGGAACGGCCGGAGCCGCCAAGGCCCCGTGACGACCGGGACGCTGGGCGCCGCGGCGGCGCTCATCGCCATCGCCAACCCGCTCGGGGCCCTCCCCGTCTACCTGGCGCTGCGCGCGCACGGCGACCCGGCCGAGCACCGGGGCGACGCGTGGCGCTCGGCGCTGGCCGTCGGGATCACGCTGGCCGCGTGCGCGCTGGTGGGGACGCGGGTCCTGGACGCCTTCGGCGTGCAGGTGGCGGGGCTCCGGGCCGCGGGCGGGCTCATCATCACGGCCATGGCGTTCTCTATGGTGCAGGGCGAGCGGCCCGGCGCCCAGTTCTCGCGCGGCGACCAGGAGGTGGCCGCCTCCCACGAGGAGGCGAGCTTCGGAATCTACGTCCCGCTCTCGATCCCGCTCATCGCCGGGCCGGGCGCCATGACGACCACGATCACGCTCGCCGCCTCCCCCGAGGTCGGGGTGCCGGCCACGCTGGCGGCGGTGGCCGCCGTGTGCCTCCTCGTCTTCCTCACGGTCTTCTTCGCGCGAACGTGGCACCGGGTCCTCGGGGACTTCGGGCTTCGCCTGGCCACCCGGATCCTGGGCCTCCTGGTCATGGCCGTGGGCGTGCAGATGGTGGTGGCGGGCGTGCGGGAGCTGTGGGCGGGATGAGGCCCGGGACGCTCCGATGAGCCTGCGCGCGGCCGACCGGCTCCCCGAGCGCTTCAACGCCGCCGAATGGTTCGTGGGCCGCCACGTGCGCGAGGGGCGGGGGGACCGGACGGCGGTCGTGTGGGACGGGGGCGAGATGGACTACGCCGCCCTCGACGCGAGCGTCCGCCGCCACGCGGGCTGGCTCGTGGAGGCCGGCCTCCACCCGGGCGACCGGGCGGCCCTCCTCCTCCCCGACGGGCCGCAGCTCCTGGCCGGGTTCTGGGGGGCGCTGGCCGCCGGGTGCGTGGCGGTCCCGCTGAACACCCTCCTCCCCGCGGAGGACCTGGCCGCCATCCTGGACGACTGCGACCCGCGCCTGGCGGTCGTGGACCCCGCGATCGCCGAGCCGGGCCGGCTGGCGCGGGAGGGGACGGAGGTCGTGGAGACGGACGAGGCCGCCGCGCGGGCCCGGGAGGCGCCGGCCGCCGGGGCCTGCGCTCCCACCCACCGCGACGCCTTCGCCTTCTTCCTGTACACGAGCGGCACGACCGGCGAGCCCAAGGGCGCCGTCCACCTCCACCACGACGCGTGGGTGTGCTCGGCGACGTACGGCGAGCGCGTGCTCGGGGTCCGGCCGGAGGACCGCTGCCTCAGCCTGGCCAAGCTGTTCTTCGCCTACGGGCTCGGGAACTCGGGCTATTTCCCCGCCCACGTCGGGGCCGCCTCGATCCTGTACGGCGGGCGGCCCACGCCCGCGGCCATGTTCGAACAGATCGCCCGCCACCGGCCCACCCTGTTCTTCGCGGTGCCGACGGCCTATGCGCAGATGCTGGCGGCGCTGGAGGAGGGGGCCGAGGCCGACTTCTCCAGCCTGCGGCTGTGCGTGAGCGCGGGCGAGGCGCTCCCCGCCCCGATCTTCGAGCGCTGGCTGGAGCGGACCGGCACGGAGATCCTGGACGGAATCGGCTCGACCGAAATCTGCCACATCTTCCTCTCCAACCGCCCCCGCGCGTGCGCGCCGGGGACGACCGGGACGCCCGTGCCCGGCTACGACCTCCGCCTCGTGGGCCAGGAGGGGGAGCCCGTGCCGGAGGGCACGCCGGGCGACCTCCTGGTGCGCGGCGACTCGACCATGGCGTTCTACTGGAACCGGCACGAGGCCACCAAGGCCACCCTCGAGGGCGAGTGGATCCGCACCGGGGACAAGTACCTGGTCGACGGGGAGGGGCGCTGGCGGCACGCGGGCCGGAGCGACGACATGCTCAAGGTGGGCGGGATCTGGGTGTCCCCGGTGGAGGTCGAGGGGACGCTCCTCGAGCACCCGGCCGTCCTCGAGTGCGCCGTGGTGGGCGAGGAGGACGAGGAGGGGCTGGTGAAGCCGGCGGCGTTCGTGGTGCTGAAGGAGGGCGCGGAGGCGGGGGACGAAGAGGAGCGGGACGGCCTGGCGCGCCAGCTCCAGGCGTTCGTCAAGGAGCGGCTGGCGCGCTACAAGTACCCGCGCCGCGTGGTCTTCCGGGACTCGCTCCCCAGGACCGCCACGGGCAAGATCCGGCGCTTCCTCCTTCGGCAGGAGCTGCGGCGGCCCCGGTGAGCCGGGGCGCGGGCGCCCGGGGCCCGGGGCCGGGCCTCCTCCGCGCGGCCGGCCGGCGGCTGGAGGTGCGCCGCTTCGGCCCCGCGCCGGGCGCGGCGCCCCCGGTGGTCTTCCTGCACGAGGGCCTCGGCTCGGCGGGCCTGTGGAGGGACTACCCGGAGCGTCTGTGCCGCCGGCTCGGCTGGAGCGGCCTGGCCTACAGCCGGGCGGGCTACGGCGCCTCGGACCCGGCGGAGCTGCCGCGGCCGGTCGACTTCATGCACCGGGAGGCGCACGCCGTCCTCCCCGCCCTCCTGGAGGCGGCCGGCATCGAGCGGCCCGTCCTGTACGGCCACTCGGACGGCGCGTCCATCGCCCTCCTGTTCGCCGCCCGGAGCCCCGGCGGGGTCCGCGCCCTGGTGCTCGAGGCGCCGCACGCCTTCGTGGAGGACGTCACGGTCCGGAGCATCGCCGCGCTCGGGGACGCCTACCGAAGCGGCGGGCTGCGGAGCACGCTGGCCCGCTGGCACGACGATCCGGACGCGACCTTCCACGGCTGGCGGGACATCTGGCTGAAGCCGGCCTTCCGGAGCTGGGACATCCGGGACGAGCTGGCCGGCGTCACCGCGCCGACCCTTGTGCTCCAGGGGGAGGACGACGAGTACGGGACGTGGGCGCAGGTCGAGGCGGTCGAGGCCGGCGCGATCGGGCCCGTCCGCAGCGTGCGGCTGGCCGGGTGCGGGCACGCCCCGCACCGGGATCGGCCGGACCGGGCGCTCGGGGAGGCGGAGCGCTTTCTGCGCGAGACGTAGGGCGCTCCCGGCGCGCTCAGCGCGGCCAGCGGTCGTCGGAGCAGTCGGTGTCGGGCAGCCGCCCGTCCGGGTCGACCCGGGCTCCCACCACCCGGCGGTCGTCCGGCACCCGGTAGGTGAACTGCCGCCCCAGGTTCCAGGCGTCGACCGGGAGGTGGACCCGGCTCCGGTCGCCGCCGGCGTACTCGATCTCCAGGTCCACCGGCATCACCATCGTCCCCCGGTTCGAGAGGCGCACCTCCCAGCCGCCGTCCTCGCGGCGCGCCACCGTGTCGACGGCCACGTCCAGGCGGGCGGTCGAATAGATCCACTCGCGCCAGAACCACCCCAGGTCGCGGCCGGACTCGTCCCGCATGACGCGGAAGAAGTCGGCGGGGGTCGGATGGCGGAAGGCCCAGTCCCGGGCGTAGGCCCGGAAGGCGCGGTCGAAGCGCTCCGGCCCCAGCACGACCGTGCGCAGGAGATGGAGCATGAGGGCCGGCTTCTGGTAGCCCGTCCAGAGCAGGTCGCGCTGCTCGACCGGCCGGTCCGCGAGCGGCTGCTCCTGGCCCGGCACGGCGTGCGCCCCGTACAGGTGGAGCGGCCGCTCGCCGATCGTGTCCCCGTAGGCCGTGCCGCGGAAGTACTCGGCCGCCCCGATGTAGTCGATGAAGGTGTTGAAGCCCTCGTCCATCCACGGATACAGGCGCTCGTTGGAGCCCACGACCATCGGGAACCACTCGTGCCCGAACTCGTGCATGATCGTCCACTGCAGGTCGTGGCGATCCTGTCCCGCCGGGCAGAAGGTGAGCATCGGGTACTCCATGCCGGCGATGGGTCCCTCCACGGTGGTGGCGTGCGGGTAGGGGTAGCGCAGCCAGTGGCGGCTGAAGCCCGCGATGGCCGCCCGGGCCATCCGGTTGGCCTCCGTCCACAGCCGGGCCGAGGGGCGGTAGAGCGTCTCCACCAGCACGCCGTCGGCCGAGCCGGCGTCCCAGCGCAGCTCCGGTCCCGCGGCGAAGGCGAAGTCGCGCACGCTGTCGGCGTGGAAGCGCCAGGTGAGGGTCCCGGACGCGCCCGGCGGCCGCGCGGCCGGGGTGCCCGCCTCCGCCGCCGTGACGACGGCGACGGTGGTGTCCGAAGAGCGGGCCGCCTCCAGACGCCGCCGCTGCCCGGCCGTCAGCACCTCGTCCGGGTTCAGCAGGGTGCCGGTCGCCGCCACGAGGTCGCGGGCCGGCACCGTGAGCGAGACGTCGAAGCTCCCGTACTCGAGGTAGAACTCGCCGGCGCCGATGTAGGGCTCGTGGTTCCAGCCCGTGACGTCGTCGTAGACCGCCATGCGCGGATACCACTGGGCCATCTCGTACAGCGGCCCGTCGTGGCCCATCCTCCCCGCCCCGTAGGGAGGCACCCGGAAGCTCCAGACCACCCGGAGGTCCGTGGCCCCGCCCGGCCGCAAGGGCGCGGGCAGCTCCACCCGCATCACCGTCCCCTCGACCGAGCGCTCCGCCTCCCGGCCGCCGATGGAGAGGGAATCGAGGGTCACGCCGCCGTCGAAGTCCCCGCAGGAGAAGTCGAAGGACACCGCCTGGAAGACGAGCGGGGGCTGGTTCAGCGTGTTCGTGAGGCTGCCGGGGGCGCAGATGTTCTGGTCGAGCTGCATCCACACGTGGTCGAGCGTCCGCGGGGAGCGGTTCACGTAGTGGATCGTCTCGCGGCCGCGCAGCTCGTCCGCGCCCGGATCCAGCGTGGCGTCGATCCGGTAGTCCACCCGCTGCTGCCAGTAGTCGGGGCCGGGGCGGCCGTCCGCGCCGCGGTATCGGTTCGGCGCCCGCAGGTCCAGCGGCCGGAAGGGCGAGCTGTCCGCCACCGCCCTCCAGGCTCCCGCGGCGCCCCCGGCGGAGGCGCCCTCCTGGGCCGCCAGCGCGGAGGCGGGCACGAGGACTCCGGCCAGGGCCGCCAGCGCCGCGGCGGACGCCAGCAGCAGCCCGGCGAGGGCCGCGGGCGCCGCACCTGGCGGGCGCCCCGGGACGGCGGCGGCGGGAGGTCGGCGGTCGGTGCTCTCGGGGTGGGCCATGGCGGCTCCCGGGTCGGGAGAAGCGGCTCGGGGGGCGGCGGCGGGCCGCCCGCGCGGAGCCGGCCTTCCCCCGGATCGGCCCGAAGATGGCGCGGCGGCGACCGCGGCGGCAAGACGGCCGGCCCGTCGACCGGTACGGAGCACGACGTGCGGAGCGGTCCGGCGACGGGGGCGGAAGGCCTCCGGGCCCGGCCGGACGCCGCTCAGCCCCGCTCGAGCAGCACCACCGTCCCCATCCTCCGCATCTCCCGGCCCTTCCTCGGGAACAGCCGCCCGATGAGGCGGGGGATCCACGCGCCCCGCATCTCCCGGCCCAGGCTGCGCGTGACGGGCGGCAGGCCGGGTGGGCTATCTGACAGCTGTCTGGATACCCTCGAGGCGCAGCGACCCGCCCCTCCCGGGCCGACGGCGCCACCGTGGCCTTCCAGCATAATGGGTGAAGGCTGGAGGGCCCCATTCACGCTCCTCTCCCGACCGGCCGGATCGAGTGGGGTGCCCTCGTCTAGAGCCGACGTGCCTTCCGATCACCGGATGCCGCCCCTTTACCCCACCTCGCCGATCTCATGCGCGCCAATCTGAGGCTCCGGAGCTCTCTCCTCTTACCCTGTGAGCGGGTTCCCAGTCCGGCGCAAAGCGCTCTACGGCCGCAGCCAGAAGGCCCAATCGCCGCTTCGGATCGCGGGCCTGGGGGCCCCGCGCCAACACTGGGACCGTTCCTGACCGACGGACCGAGACATGGTCCAGGTGGCCCCTGGCGACGGTCTGTATTCCGGTCGGATGGATCGGCCGGTGGCCGCCGCCTCAATCTCAGTTCGAGCACCCTGACGATTCCGACCCGTCGCCGCACTCTGAGTGTGGCCAATGAAGAACACTGAACTGTGATCGTTACAGGCTCGAAACGCGGGACGGATCCGAATTTCACGATACCCAGTGAATCGCTGGTGCCAGACTCGGATCCGACGCTGCCGATGGCACTCGAGGTCGCCCAGGCCAGTTCAACGTGAGCACGCGCAACGGGCGCATCCGACTCACGGTCTACCACCCGAATCCAAACGGTGTCGCCACTCAGGAGATCGGTTGCTCGGGCTCCTCTGGGTGTCGCGGCCACGGCGGTTGCCACGATGCCAATCACGGCCACATCGCAGCATATCGCCGGCGATCCCTGCCTCCACAACTGGCTGAGGCTCTGGCCGATCCTACGTGAGATGCTGGCCACGTGATCGTGCGTCAGCATCCCGAAACCATCCGTCGCAACTCCGCCCTTTCTTCCGAATCAAGGAATCCCTCCCAGGTGCCTGCGACAGCTCCGCGGCGATCGACGACCACGATGACGGGGGAGCGTGTCAGGGGGAGAAAAGTGAAGAGAGCGCTGCTGGCACCGTAAAGCACTGGAAACCCGAGGGAATGTTGTTCGATGAATTCGGCAAGCCGACTACGAGGTCCGAGAAACAACCCGACAGATCGCACGTGACACCCGGACACGCGCTGCAGGGAATCCACGAAGGGCAGCATCCTCACGCATGCTGGGCAGTCCGGATCGACCGAAAACAGCATGGACCCCAGTACTCCGTCCGCCAAGGTGTAGGACACCGCCCTTCCCTGGTCGTCGAAACCGGACATCTTGCGAGCGCTGTCAATGAGTACGACGAATTCGAAGGTCTGCCGGAGACGGCGTAGTTCCGTTTCATCCTGGTTGAACCGTGCCCTGAGCGTCGCCTCACGAACGGCTCCCGCTCCAAGCTGCTCAACGGCCGTAGATATCGCGCTCGCACCTTGACGGCGAGCACTACAGCACCAATCACGGCCAGAGTAAGCGCTCCTTCCAGAAGGGCCGTTCCCCGGTTCATGACCTTCACCGGCTCTCGATCCGATAGACGAAAACCTGGGGATTCGGCGTGTCACGGTAGGTAGCCAGGCGACCGTCCCTCAGATCCCCGACGAAGCCGGGGATGGTCAATCCAGTGCTGTCATCTTCCAGCCGGAAGGCAAAGCGGGCAAGAGGCTTGAAACGTGAGGAATACAGGTCGTAGGCGAATCTACCGTCCGATGGATCCATGGAGGCCAGAATGAGATAGCGCGAATCGCAGCCGAGGCCGAGCACTGCTCCCCGCTGTACCGAAGGTCCGACAGCAGTGGTCGGTGGATCCACCGCAGTCAGGATGGAACTCCGTCGCACGTATCGCCGAATGGATGGGCTCGAGAGCCAATCAATGCGAACGATCTCGTACGTCCACGGATTCGCGTACAGCAAGTCACCTCGAGCGGTGCCACACGACGCGCCGGGTTCAGAGAAGTACGGTCCGTACAGTTGTGCGGTAATCGGGGGCGCGTGCAGGAAGACCCTGATTCCAAGACTGTCAGGGTCGAGACCGACCAGCGCAGCCGTGTCCGATACGGCCATGGAGAGGGACATGGCTATGACCCCTTCCGGGCCGCGGGAGAGGTTCGCTTCCGCCACGGGTCCAACTGTAATCTGGCGCTCGAACCTCCCGTGCACAGAGAACAGCTCGACGCGCTTGGTGCGCGCATCGAATACCGCGACAGTCGAATCCAGAACGGCAATGCTGTACGGCTCTACGAACTCACCGGGTCCTGCACCTGCGCGGCCCCACTCTTCCACGAAGCGGCCTTCGGTGTCGAAGACAGATATCCTCTGGAGATGAGCATCTACAACGTACAGATTGCCGCCGGGGTCCAGCCCCACGTCCGTTATGAAACCAAAGGTTTGGTCGGGCGATCCGTCGAGAGCGCCCAGGCGGAAGCTGCGCCGCAGCCGAACCGATGGCGTGTCCGGAAATCTGCGAAGTGTCGATGCCGCAACGTCAGGAGCGACCGAAAATTCCGACGCGACATCCTTCGAATCCGCAACTCCTCGGCACCCGGCAAGAGTCGTGGCTACCAGGATGGTCACAGAGGCCCCGAGACTCAGGGTGCTCTGCCCACCGACCGCGCCGATTCTCAGCCGCACGCCATTCTCCTCCTACGCCCGACATACGCCTGCATGATCTTTGAGGCCTGACTCTTTCTTCAGCGGTCCAGCCCGCTAGACCAACGCACAATTGGGCGGATTGCAGGGATCCGTGGGCGCGGTGACGGGGCAGGTGTCGGCACCCTTGCTGCAGACCTGCCAGCAGCCGGGCTCGGGCGTACTGCTTATTGAGCGTAGGCCACGGAGGGGGGGGGATGTCAAATTGTACGGGATGACGATGCGGCGCAGCCCGTAGACTTGCGGAGCGAGACCGACATCAAGGCAGGTTCCCGGACGCGCCTACACCCGACCCCTCACGCCCTCTCCAGCAGCACCACCGTCCCCATCCTCCGCATCTCCTCGCCCTTCCTCGGGAACAGCCGCCCGATGAGGCGGGGGATCCACGCGCCCCGCATCTCCCGGCCCAGGCGGCGCGCCTCCTCCAGGTGGGAGCGGACCTCCGCGGCCCTCCAGCCGTGCGGCTCGAAGTAGGCGGGGCCCTCGGCCGGCCCGAACCGGAAGGGGACAGTGCGCACGTGCGGCCCCGAGTGTGCGCGCGAGGAATCAGGCGCGATCAGCGCCCGCCAGCGACAGACTCAGCCGCCCTGGACGTGGCTCATCCGGCAGGCTCCCGAGCAGGGTTCTCAGCCCCACGAACAGCAACGTGAGCCGGTGCGAAGACCCGCACCAACGGTCGGACCTCGACGGTCTCCCCCCGACATCCAACTACCCGGATCTTCTGGGTCCTCCAGGCGAACAGGAAGTTCGGAACGTCGCTACCCGCGACACCGTCGAGAGCCATGGCAAGGAACCGTGGATCTCCCGACCGTACCACTTCCTGCACTGCCGACTCGAGCTTCAGATCCAGGTTCTCGAGCACGGTCACGCCGACGTTGCACTGCGGATGCACATCGCATCCGCTGTGAACGAACCCCGGGTGGCTACACTCGTACTTTCCGCCCCAGCCACTGCAATCGTGACCAGCATGGAGCTCTTCGCAGCTGCACCCCTGTGCCTGGAGACCCTGTGGGAGTGCCAGCAAAACCGCCGCGGCAGCGACAACTGCCATCACCCGAATGGACAACGCGATGCTCCTGATCATGATTCGTCTCCTTCCCCATTGAGATGCGGCTTCCAGACGTCGATGACCGGAACCCCTGATTCGGTCACGTCGTAGCTGAAGAACAAGGGTTGGTCGTCATTCCCTCGCACGACTCGAAGAGCTGCATCGGTGCGCTGTCGAGCAACGACCTCCTCCGACTTGATATCTATGACTTCGACGACCGAATCGAACACGCCATTGAAGTCCGCATTCTCAGGCGTCAGGGGCGTCTTCTCCGTTGCGAGGTCGCGAGGCTTCCAGCTACGATCCGCCACATCCACGAGCACCCACAAGTATCCCTCTCGTCGACCGGCAACGAGGCCCTGGACGTACGGTGCGGGCTTCTCCGTGTACGGGTTCGCAAACCTCGGTTCCGTGGTGGTGTCGCCGGGGAACCACGCTGCATTTCGAATCAACGTCGTCAGTCGCGCGCCAGTCTCCAGGCTCCACCGGGACAACCGATATTGTCTCCGCATGGCCGTCCAAACGGAGTTGTCGGCCATGACGTCGGCCACCTGTGGCGTGTAGCTTCGTGGAACGGTTCCGCGCCACGTCTTTCCGACCGACAGGAGGAGGTCACGGTCAGTGGAGTAAACGTGGAACCCCTGTTGGTCTTCGGCGCGCCGCTGGCTCTGGCGCCACCCCTGTACCAGGAACCGATGGTCCGGAAGCACCCAGACGTCCATGGGAGGCAGAAACGGCAGTGACTCCGTTCGGACATAGGTCAACTCGGGCGAGAAGACCGTGAGCCGCCTCAACGACCGATCCACCACGTACAGAGAGTCCTGGGCGCCGACGGCCACGCGAACGATATTCCTGCTGAACTGTCCGGGCCCCTGTCCGGTACCTCCGAGGGTCCTTTCGAACGTGCCGTCGCTTGAGTAGACGAGAACCTCGCCTTCACCCTCCATGGGCGCCACGAAGAACTGTGCCGCCCCATCGGTGGTTCTGCAGGACACATTCGCGAAGAGTGCCGGCGAACCCGGGTCGTCGAGCCCACCAAGTCGGGCGACATGATCGAGCTCAATGCCGCAGCTGGTGCATCGAGTGTCGTCGCCGATCGTGTGGGGTCCCGCAGGACTGGTGGTAGAATCCCTCTTGCAGGCAGCGACCGACACGAGGGCAGTAACCAGGGTGAGGACAACACGGGAAGGCGATCCGGAGCCCACCCGAGGCAACCACGTTGCACTCGTGGATTCGCAATTCGGAATGACTGGCTCCCAGATCCCGCTCACGTCGACCGAGTCCGTCCGGACATTCCGGTTTTCGTATTATTGAGCGTAGGCCACGGAGGGGGGGGATGTCAAATTGTACGGGATGACGATGCGGCGCAGCCCGTAGACTTGCGGAGCGAGACCGACATCAAGGCAGGTTCCGGGACGCGCCTACACCCGACCCCTCACGCCCTCTCCAGCAGCACCACCGTCCCCATCCGCCGAAACTCCGCGCCCTTCTTCGGGAACAGGCGGCCGATGAGGCGCGGGATCCACGCGCCCCGCATCTCCCGGCCCAGGCGGTGCGCCTCCTCCAGGTGGGAGCGGACCTCCGCGGCCCTCCAGCCGTGGGGCTCGAAGAAGGCCGGGCCCTCGGCCGGCGCGAACCGGAACGGGACGCTCTCGACATCCATGCCGCGGGAGTAGCGGCGCTTCATCCACTCCAGGAGCTTCGGGGAGCCGAGGTCGATGAGCCACCGGCCGAAGGAGGGCGAGGCGTGGAGGTCGCGGGCGAGCGAGGCGACCCCGCCCGGCTCCAGGTAGAGGAGGAGGCCCTCAGAGACGACCAGGGTCGGGAGGCCCCGCGCGTCTAGCTCCCCGAGCAGGCGCCGCCGGGCGTCGCGGTCGGCGAGGTCGAGGTCGACGGTCTCCAGGTCGCAGACCGGCACATCGTCGGCGAGCACCTCCCGCTTGCGGGCCAGGAGGTCGGGGAGGTCGACCTCGACCCAGCGGAGGTCCGCCGGGAGGCCCAGCCGGTAGGGACGCGCGTCGAGGCCGGCGGCCAGGTTCACGACCTGCCGGACCCCCTCGCGGACCACGCGCAGGATGATCTCGTCCATCACGGCCGTGCGGACGATCATGGCCCACGCCGAGCCCCGTCCGCCCGGGATGGCGTCGAGGATCTCCTCCCCGCGGTCGCCGATGAGCCGGCGGGCACAGGGGTCCCGGAAGAGCGCGTCGGGCCTCTCGCTCTCCATCGCCCGGTAGGTGGCCACCCACAGGGCGGTGTCGGAGACGTGCTCGATCCCGGCTATAGGCCGCCTCCGCCGGCCGCCTTCTCCTGCCCGCCCGCCGTGCGGTCCTGGTAGGGCGGCCGCTTCGGGCTCGGCGGCGGGTTGTTCTCGAGCTCCTTCTCGACCACCTGCACGGCCCGCTCGAGCTGCGGGTCGTGGCCCTTCGCGAGCGACGTAGGATCGTCGACCACCGGCACGTCGGGCTCGACGCCGTGGCCCTCCGGGAACCACTCCCCCTCGGGGCTATACATGCGGAACGTCGGCACCGTCACGCCGCCGCCGTCGATGAGGCCCGGCACGCCGCTGATCCCGATCAGGCCGCCCCACGTCCGCATCCCGACCAGGGGCCCGAGCTTCGCCTCCCTGAAGTAGTACGGGAACGCGTCCCCGCCCGAGCCGCTCCACCCGTTGATGAGCATCGCTTCGGGGCCGAAGTGGCCTACCGGCGGCCAGCGCCAGTCCTTCCCGTTCCGGACCGCCCAGAACGACAGCGCGGGGCGGTTCAGGAGCTCGATGAAGCGGTCGGGGATCTGGCCGCCCGAGTTGAAGCGCTCGTCCACGATGAGGCCGGGCTTCGTGTACTCGGCCGTGAACTGCCGCACCAGCTCGCTCTGACCGTCGATGCCGGTGTTCGGCACGTAGACGTAGCCGATCCGGCCGTTCGAGAGCGAGTCGACCGCCCGGCGGTTGTGCTCGATCCAGGCCAGGTGGCGGAGGCGCGTGTCGTCGTCCAGCGTCTTCACGACCACCTGCCGGGCGCCGTCGGCCGTGGGCCGGTCGTTCACCGTGAGGACGACGGTCTTGTCGGCCAGGCCGTCGAAGGCGGCCCACGGGTCCTCGCTCGGGTCCAGCGGACGGCCGTTCACGGCCAGGACGTAGTCCCCCTCCTTCACGTCCACGCCCGGCTGGTCCAGCGGGGAGCGCGCCTCGTCGTCCCACGGGGCCCCGTGGAGAATGCGCGCGATCCGGTAGTGGCCGTGGTCCACGGCCCAGTCCACCCCCAGCACGCCCGTGCCGCGGCGGGGCCCCTGCTCCAGGTCGCCGCCGCCCCGGTAGGTGTGCGAGGAGCTCAGCTCGGCGATGAGCTCACCGATCACGTAGTTCACGTCCGAGCGGGTCACGGCGTCGTCGAGCATCTTCCCGTAGCGCTGGCGCATGGCCTTCCAGTCGACGCCGTGCATGTTCGGGTCGTAGAAGTAGTCGCGCTCGAAGCGCCACACGTCGCCGAAGATCTGGTGCCACTCGGCCGGCGGGTCGACCGTCATGGCCATCTCGTCGGTGGCCATCGGCTTGTCCATCTTCTGGCCGGGCTTCAGGTCGACGATCGCGAACTTGCCGTGGCTGGCCACCAGGAGCTTCTTGCCGTCGGCCGACAGCTCGTAGCCGTCCGCGTCGTCCAGGACCGTCTGCTCCTTCCGGTCCTCGAGGTCCCAGTAGACGATCGGGCTCTTCTCGTCGGCCGAGCCCGAGCGCGGGAGCCGGCGGTAGACGACCTTGCCCGAGGCCGTCTGCAGGTCCGTGTAGTTCCCGTGCTCGGGCGGGAGCTGAACCAGGCGACTCTCGAAGCCGTCCAGGTCGATCGCGACGGGCGCGGGCGTCTTCGCGGCGCCTTTCGCCTTCGCCTCCTGGCCGTTCCCGTTCCCGTCGCCGGCCTTCTCCCCGTTCCCGGCGGCGGCCGTGTCGGCGGCGCCCTCGGTGTCGTTCCTGGGAGCCAGCGGCGAGGCCACGTCCTTCCGGAGCGGGATGGCCGCGACGTTCGTGGCGTTCGGGTAGATCCAGGTCCCCTGCAGGGCGCTGTACACGGGCTGGAAGGTCCGCGACGTCAGCACGTACAGGTACTTCCCATCCGGGTCGAAGACGGGGTCGCCCGTGTCGTAGAAGCCGGAGGTCACCTGGTGCCGCTCGCCCGCCCGGGTGTCGTACAGGACGATGGCCCCGTGATGGTTCTCCTGCTCCATCGTGTAGGCCATCCACCGGCTGTCGGGCGACCAGCTCACCCGGAAGCCCTGCAGCGCACCCTGCCCCATCCACATCGTGCTGTGGTCGATGGTCGAGACCTTCCCGGACGCCCGGTCCAGGAGGTGGAGCGCGCCGGCCTGGTCGATGAAGGCCAGCTTCTTGGAGTCCGGCGACCAGTACGGGGTGTAGCGGAAGCCGCTGTCGAAGGACGTCAGGGTCTGCGGCTGGCCGCTCCCGTCGGCCTTCCGGACCGCCAGCTGGTACTCGCCGCTCGCGTCCGTCCAGTAGGCCAGCCACTCGCCGTCGGGCGACCAGGTCGGCTCCCGCTCGGCCGCGCCGGACGTCCGGGTCAGGTCGAGGACCGCCCCGTGCTCGGCCGGCACGGTGAACAGGTCCCCGCGGGCCTGGAACACGGCGCGCTTGCCGGAGGGCGAGATGGAGGCGGCCTGGACGAGGTCCCCGACCTTCTCCTGCCGCGGCTTCATGCCCCGCTGGTCGGTGACGACCCTGACCGGGACCTCGGACGTCTTCTCGGTGGAGAGGTCCATCCGGTACAGGATGCCGCCGTCCTCGAACACCATGTCGTCGGGCCCGATGGCGGGGAAGTGGACGTCGTAGTCGGTGAAGTCCGTGACGCGGCGCACCTGACCGCTCCCGGTGTCGTACGCCCAGATGTTCTCGCGCTCGGCCCCGCCCTGGTCCGAGAGGAAGTAGAGCGTGTTCCCGTGCCACATGGGCATGTCGTCGTTGGCCGGGCGCCCCGTGATGTTCTTCGAGGCGAAGGTCTTCAGGTCGAAGATCCAGATGTCGGGCGCCCACCCGCCCCGGTAGCGCTTCCAGGTCCGGAAGGCGCGGCTCTTGGGCGTGTAGGCGATCGACGAGCCGTCCGGGGAGATCGCCCCGAACTCGCCGTACGGGACGGGGAGCTCGTGCGGCAGCCCGCCCGAGGGCGGCACGCTGTAGAACCGGTCGTAGCGCTGGCGGCCGCTCTGCATCGAAGTGGCGATGAGGAGCGAGTCACCGTCCGGGTACCAGTCCACCAGGCGGTCCGCCATCGGATGGTGGGTGACCCGCACCGGCTCGCCGCCCTCGGCCGGGATCACGTACACGTCCTCGTTCCCGTCGTAGTCGCCCGTGAAGGCGATACGCTTCCCGTCCGGGGAGAAGCGCGGGAACGACTCCTCGCCCGGCGGCGTGGTCAGCCGGTGCGCCGTGCCCCCTCCCCTGGGGACGACCCAGATGTCCCCGGCGTAGACGAACGCGATGGACGTGGCGGAGACGTCGGGCTGGCGGAGCATGCGCGCGTCGACCTGCGCGCGGGCCGTGGCCGGGGACAGGGCGCCGGCCAGGATGCAGACGGCGGCGAAGCGGGCGGCGGGTCGTGACATGCGGTCCCTCGCTCTCGATGGGTCGGTCGCGGTGGCTCGGTCGCAGGATCCTACGGCCGGGCCTCCGCATCGGTTTCGGTCCACGCTCCGGTCCGCTCCGTGAACACCCCGGACCTCGGCCGCGTTGCCTCGCGGGCGCCCGGACGGAAGCCTACGTTTCCTCCTTCATGGGCGAGATACCCCTCCTCAGCCTCGGCCACGTGCTCCTGGCCCTCGGCCTGACCCTGGACGTCCTCCTCCACAAGGAACGTCCGGTCTCGGCGGTCCTGTGGCTGGCCATCCTGTGGGCGGTGCCCTACGCCGGCGCCGCCGCCTACCTGGCCTTCGGCGTGGACCGGATCCGCCGCGGCGCCCGCGAGCGCCGGGTCGTCCAGGAGATGGTCCACCAGTCGGCACGCCTGGCACCGCGGCTGGACGAGCACATCCTCCGGGAGGCCGCCCCGCCGCCGGGCGCGCCCGACCGCCTGGGCCGTCACATCCTGCGCGGGACCGACCCCGCCGTCCCGGCCCATCGCGTCCTGACCGGGAACCGGGTCCGCCTCCTCGTGGACGGAGACGAGTTCTACCCGGCCCTCCGCGAGGCCATCCTGGCCGCCGAGCGGACGGTCCACCTCCAGACGTTCATCTTCGCCCCCGACGCCATCGGACGCGAGTTCCGGGAGCTCCTCTCTCGCCGCGCGGAGGAGGGGATCACGGTGCGGCTCCTGTACGACCGGTTCGGATCGACCCGGGCGCACCTCACCCGCTTCTTCGAGCCCGCACGCCGCGCCGGCGTCCAGGTGCGGTCCATCTCCCAGGCCAACCCTCTCAAGGGACACTTCCAGATCAACCTCCGGAACCACCGGAAGGTCGCGGTCGTGGACGGCCGGGTGGGCTTCGTGGGCGGGATCAACATCGCGGACAAGAACGTCGGCGCGCGGACCGGCGGCCAGCCGATACGCGACTACCACGTCCGCCTCGCGGGACCGGCCGTGGCCGACGTCCAGCTCGGCTTCGCCGAGGACTGGCTGTTCGCCTCGGGCCAGCCGCCGGAGGAGCTGCTGGGACGCGACTGCATCCCCGACCTCGAGCCGGTCGGCTCCGCGCTCGTGCAGGTCGTGCCGGGCGGGCCCGAATCGGCGGGGCGAGGCCTCGCCGACGCCTTCTTCGCCGCCATCGTGGCGGCCGAGGAGTCCGTCTCGATCGCGACGCCCTACTTCGTCCCCGACGCGCCGATCATCCGGGCCCTCAGCTACGCCTCCCGGCGCGGCGTCCGGACCCGTGTGGTCGTCCCGGCGAAGAACAACCACTGGTACACGGGCTACGCAGCGCGCGCCCTGTACGGACCGCTGCTCGAGGCGGGCGTCCGGGTGTTCGAGAGGGGCCCCCCGTTCATGCACGCCAAGGCGCTCGTCGTCGACGACGTGTACGCCATGCTCGGCTCGGCCAACCTCGACTACCGCAGCCTCCACCTCAACTTCGAGACGAACGTGGAGGTGGTGGACCCCGACTTCGTGGCGACCGTGGCCCGACAGGTGCAGTCCGAGATCGAGGCGAGCCGGGAGGTGACGCCCGAGGCGTACGCCTCGCGTCCCCTCCCCCGGAGGCTGGCCGAGAACTTCTGCCGGCTGTTCGAGCCGGTCCTCTGACCCCGGAGACCCCGACGGGCTCCCCCCAGGAGGGATCATGTCGAGCCGGCGGACGCGGACGGTGATGCCGACGGAGCGGACGACCCGGGGCCGGCGGCTGGCCGGCCTCGCGGTCGGCGTGGTGGCGGCGGCCGGCCTGGCCTGCGGCTCCTCGGGCGGGGGGAACGGAGGCGGCACGGGCCCCACGCCGTCCCTGGTAGCCACGCCAGTGGCGCAGGGACTCTCGAATCCCCTCTTCCTCACCTCGCCGCCCGGGGACGACCGCCTGTTCATCGTCGAGCAGGGCGGGACGATCCGCATCTCCGAGAACGGGCAGCTCCTCCCCGACCCGTTCCTGGACCTGTCGGGCGCGATCTCGAGCGGCGGCGAGCGGGGCCTCCTCAGCCTGGCCTTCCACCCCGACTACGCCTCGAACGGGACCTTCTACGTCGACTTCACCAACGCCGACGGGAACACGCGGGTGGTGCGCTACGCGGTGAGCGCCGCGAACCCTGACCGGGCCGATCCGGCCAGCGGCGACACCATCCTGGCGGTGGCCCAGCCCTACTCGAACCACAACGGCGGGCTCCTGCTCTTCGGCCCGGACGGGATGCTGTACGTGGGCCTGGGCGACGGGGGCTCGGGCGGCGACCCGCAGGGGAACGGACAGGACCCGGCGACCCTCCTCGGCACGATCCTCCGCCTGGACGTGGACGGGGGCTCGCCCTACGCGATCCCGGCGGACAACCCGTTCGCGGGCTCCTCGTCCGGGAGGGGCGAGGTCTGGGCGTACGGCCTCCGGAACCCGTGGCGCTTCGCGTTCGACCCGGCCGCCGGGCTCCTCTACATCGCCGACGTCGGCCAGAGCGACTGGGAGGAGGTCGACGTCGTCCCCGCCGACTCGGCCGGCGTGAACTACGGCTGGAGCGTCATGGAGGGCGACCACTGCTACTCGTCCTCGAGCTGCGACCGGACCGGCCTCGAGCCCCCGGTCCTCGAGTACGGCCACGACGAGGGCTGCTCGATCACGGGCGGGCTCGTCTACCGCGGGCAGGCCATGGCCGACCTGCAGGGGACCTACTTCTACTCCGACTATTGCAGCGGCTTCCTCAGGAGCTTCCGCTACGAGAGCGGGAGCGTGGGCGAGGAGCGGAGCTGGGACGTGGGCGACCTGGGCGGGGTCCTCTCCTTCGGCCGCGACGACGCCGGGGAGCTCTACGTGCTCTCGGCCAACGGCACCGTGTATCGGCTCGAGCCCGGGTCCTGAAGGGGCGGGGGGCGCGCGGCGCCCGACGGCGGCCGGCGGGCCGCGGACCGGCCCGGGAGGTGGGGCGCGCGGCGCCCCCCGTGCGCGAGCGCCCGATGCCACGCCCTCACGCCACCTCCTCCTTCTCCGGGAGCCGCATCCGGACCGCCACGTAGACGTCGGCGTCGGTGATGCGGTTCCTTCCGGCCAGGTCCGCCACCGTGCGGGCCGCGCGCTGGATGCGACGGCAGGTCCTGGCGCTGAGCCGCCGGTCCTCGGCCGCCGTCTCCAGGATCTTCTCGGCGGCGGGGCCCAGGGCGCACAGCTGGTCGAGCTCGGCGTCCGGGAGCTCGGCGTTCAGGCGTCGGCCCTGGCGTCGCCGCTGCCTCTCCCGCGCCTCCAGGACCCGCCCGCGCACCGCCTCCGAGGCCTCCGCCCCGCCCCGCGAGGCCAGCTCCCGCCACGGCACCCGGCTCACGTCCACCTGCAGGTCGATGCGGTCCAGGAGGGGGCCGCTCACGCGCCGCTTGTAGCGTCGGACCGCAGGCGGATCGCACGTGCACTCGTCCGGTGCGGCGGTCCTCCGGCCGCAGGGGCACGGGTTCATGGCCGCCACGAGCTGGATGCGGCACGGGAACGTCACGGCGTGCCGCGCGCGGACGAGGGTGATGTGCCCGGCCTCCAGCGGCTGCCGCAGCCCCTCGAGGGCCGGTCTCCCGAACTCGGGCAGCTCATCGAGAAAGAGGACGCCCCGGTGGGCCAGGGAGAGCTCGCCCGGCCTCGGCGGCGAGCCTCCCCCCAGGAGCCCGGCGGCGCTCACGCCGTGGTGGGGCGCGCGGAAGGGCGGACGGCGGACGAGGCCCGACCCGGGCGGGAGGAGCCCGGCCACGCTGTGGATCGTCGTCACCTCCACGGCCTCGTCCAGGCCCAGCGGCGGGAGGAGGCCGGGAAGACAGCGGGCGAGGAGCGTCTTGCCGGCCCCCGGCTCGCCCCTGAGCAGGAGGCTGTGCCCGCCGGCGGCGGCGATCTCGAGCGCCCTCCGCGGCTGGCTCTGGCCGCGGACGTCGGCCAGGTCCGGGCCCGACGCGGACGGCGAGCCGTGGCGGCCGGCAGCCGGGCCGTCCCCGGGGCCGCTCCCCGGGTCCCCCCGCGGCCCGTCCCCGGACGGCGGCGCGAGCGACCCTCCCGGGAGGTCCCGGGCGCGCGGGAGCCCGTGGCCGCGCTCGAGGAAAGCGACGACCTGCCCGAGGTCCGCGGCCCCCAGCACCCGGAAGGACGACGGTCCGCCGCCGGACATCCCGTCCACCGCCCGCGCCTCGGCCAGGTTCCCGGCCGGGAGGATGACCCCGTCCACGTCGGCGGCGCGGCGGGCGTGGAGGGCGATGGCCAGCGCCCCACGCACGGGCCGCAGGCTCCCGTCCAGCCCCAGCTCGCCGGCCAGGAGCCAGCGGCCGCAGCGTCCGGACGGAAGCTCCCCCCAGGCGGCCAGGATCCCCACCAGGATGGGGAGATCGAAGGCGGCGCCGTGCTTCCGGAGGCCGGCCGGCGCCAGGTTCACGGTGATCCGCAGCCCGGGCACGTGGAGGCCCAGGCGGGCCGCCGCCGCCCGGATCCGCTCCCTGCCCTCGCGGACGGCGCTCTCGGGCAGGCCCACCACCTGGATCATGGGCGTCCCCCGCGTGATCGCGACCTCCACGCGGACGCGCACCACGTCCAGCCCGACGAGGGCGGCGGAGGGAATGGTGGCCAGCATGCCGACAGGATGAGGGGAGGTGTGAAGCGGCGCTCAACGGGAGCGGCGGTGCGGCGCCGGGGCCGGCCCCGGCGCCTCAGCCCGAGCCGGGCGCGCTGCCCTCCTCGATCTCCGCGGCCCCGGACGGCTTGAGCGGCTCGGCCGGGCCCTCGAGACCGATCCGGTAGCGCCTCCACCCGCCCTCCGCCCGGCCGGAGTCGTCCCGCACCATGAGCAGCATCTCGCTGGCGGGATCCAGCATGTCCACGGCGATCAGGGAGTCCCCGTAGGACTGCCGGAGGGTCCGGATGGGGGTGTGCCCCACCACGTGCACGGCGGCGTGGTGCCGGCCCAGGGCGTGGGCCAGCTCGGCCCCCAGCGTGTCCGAGCGGACGTAGCCCCGGTACCAGAACACGCTGCTGTCGCCGAAGAAGAAGTCGAAGCGCCGGATGACGGCCAAGCTGTCCATCCCCCGAACCCGCCTCGGGTCCGGCCGGTACGCAGTGTCCGCCCAGATCCGGAAGACCTCGCCGTTCACGTACTTCGACAGCGAGTCCTGGAACGTCCTCAGCGACCAATCGGCGTAGCCGTAGCCGAGCCCGCCGTGCGCGAAGAGGACGTTCCCCACCCGGGCCAGCGCCGGCTTCGAGGCCAGCCAGCGTCCGAGCAGGGAGCGGCGCGGGTCGAGCAGACGCCAGTAGGGGAGCCCCTCCAGCGTCGCCACGAGCCGCTCTTTCCCCATCGTGTAGCGCAGGTCGTCGGTCATGACCATGATCTCGTGGTTCCCGAGCATGACCAGGACCCGGCCGCCGGCGGCCGCCGCCTCCCGCTCCAGGCGATACGCGTACCACAGGACCCGCGTGGCGTCCGGCCCCCGGTCCACCAGGTCGCCCACGAGGACGAGGGTCGCCTTCGATCCGGACCAGGAGAGGTCGGGTCCCACCAGGCCCGCGTTGCGGAGGACCCCGATCAGGTTGTCGAACTCGCCGTGGACGTCGCCGAGGACGTACAGGGAGTCGGGCGCGTCGTAGCGGGGCTTCCGGTCCGGCTTCGGCGCGTCGAGCCGGAGCTCGGTGGCGTGCCGGTCGCTCGAGTCGGACACCGAGCCGTACTCCAGGGTCACTCGGGACCCACGGGGCCTCCGGAAGAGGACGACGTGCCCGCGGCCCGAGGACGAGCCCGCGGAGTCGACCACGTTCCCGCCCCGGACGAGTCGGACGAAGGCGGGCCCTGCCGCCCTCGTGACCCAGCGGACGTCCAGGCTGTCGTCGGAGACCCCCACGTACAGCCCGTACTCCCCGTCCATGCGCTCGTCGTCCCGCCCCTGGGCCGCGCCGGGCGCCGGTCCGGACAGCGCGAGGAGGAGCGCGACGGCCGCCGGCAGGAGCACGGCCGCGGACGGAGGGACGCGCGCGGCCGACGCCGCCGGGCGCGGCGCGGCGGCCGGCGGCGCAGGCGGCGCGCCGGGCGAGCGGCGCGCTGAGGTGCGGTCAGAACGCACGGATCTTCCCCTCGTCCACGTCCTTCAGGAGGTCCCTGAGCCGCGAGGCCACGTCCCGGATCTCACGGCCGGTCAGGCCCAGCTGGACCACGCCGTCCTCGTAGCGTACCCCCCGGCCGTCGTTGAGGCTCGGCCCCGGCGGCTCGCGCACGAGCGAGTCCCCCTCCTCGCGGAGCTGGACCACCACCGCGAGGGCCCGCTCGAGGTCGGCCCGGGTGATCGCCCGCAGGCGCTCCAGCGTCTTGGCCCCGATCCGGTCCAGGCGGTACCGCCGCCACGCGTGGCCCCGGTTGCCGGGCTCGCTCGAGAAGGCGACGCCGTTGTCGACCGAGAAGACGCGAAGGTCGTCGTCCATCTCCGAGACCAGGTAGTTGCCCAGGTTCGAGTCCTGGTGCCGGATCAGGTAGGTGAGGACGTTGAAGTCGGCCAGGTGCCGGGCGTAGACGGTGTCCGACGCCCACCGGTCCTCGTCCAGGGGCTCCGCGGGCCGGACGTTCCACACCCAGTACTGGACCAGGGAGAGGACGCACGTCGGGCCCCGGAAGGTCGGGTCCACGTCCGGGTCGAGGTGCTGCCGGTACCACTCGAGCGGGAAGCACCGCGCGACCGTCGGAGGGACGACGTAGTCCCCCGGGTCCAGGAAGAGCTTCTGGATCTCGTAGGCGGCCAGCTCGTAGCGCGGCCGGTTGTTGAACGTGTCGGCCCCCGGCAGGGCGGCGGCGAACTTGACCAGGACGAGGGTGCTGTCCGCCAGCCGGATCGTCGCCCTCTGGGTCCGGTCGTCCTCGAAGCGCGAGCCCTGCTCCTGGACGATGTGGATCGGCCCGGCCGCGAGGCGGCGCTCGAACTCGGGCGGGGGCATGAGGATGTTGGCATCCTGGGCGTGGGCGGCGGCGGGAGCGAGCGCCGCGCAGGCCAGGAGCGGACCGGCCGCCCTCGCGGCCGCGCCTCTGCGGGGCCGCCCATCCCACGCCACCTCCGGCCCCGCCCCGCGCGCCCGGCTCCGGCGCCTCACGGCCCTGCCTCCCCGGCGCCGCCGGCCCTCGCCCCGCTCGCCGGGATGCGAACGGGCAGCCGTACCCGGAAGGTCGAGCCCTCGCCCGGCCGGCTCTCGACCTCGATCCTCCCGCCGTGCTGGTGGACGATCTGCTGGCTGATCAGGAGTCCGAGCCCCATGCCTTTCCTCTCTTTCCTGGTGGTGAAGCCGGCGTCGAAGATCTTCGGCAGGTCCTCCTCGGGGATCCCGACGCCGCTGTCCTCGATGGCCACCGTCACCTGGCCGTCCCCGGCGTCCGTGCCGACCACGATCGTGCCCGGGCCGTGGATGGCATGAATCGCGTTCGACAGGAGGTTCAGGAAGACCTGGTTCAGGCGGTGCGGATGACACTCCACCGGCGGCAGGTCCCCGTAGCGGCGCTCGACGACGATCCGGTCGCCGAGCTCGTGGCCGAGCACGGTGAGCGTGCTCTCCAGCCCGTCGTGCAGGTCGACGACGGAGATCTCGGCGTCGTCGGGGCGGCCGAAGGCCCGGAGCTCGTCCACGACGTGGGCCAGGCGCTCGAACGCCAGGTCCTGGGTGCGGGCGGTCCGGTCCACGGCCCGGACGATCCTGCGCACCTCCTCGAGCTCCTCGGGATCCACCCGCTCGTCGGCCAGGATGTCCTGCAGGCGGTCGAGGGCCCGCCGGAAGGTGTCGTGCGAGGCGTTGAGGGCGCCGAGCGGCGTGTTCATCTCGTGGGCCACGCCCGCCACGAGGCTCCCGACGCTGCTCACGCGGGCGTCGTTGACCTGCGCGGCCTCGGAGCTCTGGAGCTCGGCGTAGGAGGCCCGCAGCTCCCGACACGCCTCCCGGAGCTCCCGGGCCTCCCGCTCCAGGTCGCGGTACCGGCGGTCGAGCCTGTCGGCCCGACGGCGTGCCCACAGGCCGCCGACCGTCACGCCGAGCCCCAGCAGCGCGACCCCGCCCACGACGAGCACGACGATGCCCGGGGCGGTCACCGGCCGCCCCTCCCGGCGCGGCCGACGCCCGCGAAGCCGACGCCGGGCCGGCCGCCGCCCCGCCGGGGCGGGCTCCCGCGCCGACCGCGACTCACAGGAACGTCCGGACCAGCCGCCGCCGGATCTCGTGCAGCTCCTCGTTGGCCGACTCCAGCTCCTCCAGCCGCTCGTCCAGCTGGCGGAAGAGCCACGACCGCTCCACGCCGTTGCGGATCACGAGCTTCAGGTGCTCGTTGTCCCACGGCTTCTCCATGTAGTGGTAGAGCCCCACGCGGTTGATGGCCCGGATGGCGTTGTCCCGGTCCGCGTATCCGGTGAGGAGGATCCGCGTGGCCGTCGGGTCCACGGCCCGCACCCGCTCCAGGAGCTGGATTCCGTCCATCCCGGGCATGAGGAAGTCCGCCAGGATCGCCTCGGGCCGCTCCTCCCCGATCGCGTCCAGGGCCCGGTCGGGCGACGTGAACCCGAGCACCCGGTACGAGGTCTCCAGCTCCAGGAAGCCCTCGATCGCATCCAGGACCATCTCCTCGTCGTCCACCAGCACCACCGTGCCGTCCATGCCGTCCCTTCCGTCCAGGCTCACGCCGTCCCTCCCGCTCCGTGACCGTGTCGTGCCGCGCCCCACCCCGTCGGCCCCTGCCCGCCTCTCACGCGCGGGCGAGCGCCCGGACCCGCCGCGCCAGCCCCTGCAGGAGGTCGATCCCGAGCTCGGGGTGGTCGAACAGGACGTCCTGGAACTCCGTGCGGCCGACACGGAGGAGCCGGGTCGGCTCGCGGGCCCGGGCGTCGACGAGGCTCGGGCTGTCGTCGATCAGGGCCCACGTGCCGAAGGCGCTCCCGTCGCGGAGGACGATCTCCTCTCCGGCCCCGTCCAGCGTGACGCCGCCCCGGACGATCACGTAGAGCCCGTCGGGCGGCTCCCCCCTGCGCAGGAGCTCGCGCCCCTCGTCCGCGTCCACCTCACGCGACACGGCCGCCAGCATGGCCAGCTCCGACGTCCTGGCCTCCCGCAGGATGTCCACGCGCTGCAGGAGGAACACCTTCTCGATCGCGTCCACGTCCCCCTCCCTCTCTGTCGCTCCGCCCGGTCCTGCTGCGTCCCCGATCTCCCCCGCTCCGCCCGGGCGCGCTCCGTGGCCGGCCTCGGCGCTCCCCCGCCCGGCGGCCTCCGCACCGTCCCGCTCTGCGGCCTCCGCGCTCCTCTCCGCCAGGGCCGCCCGGGCGCAGCGGGCCACCCAGCGGTCCTTGTCGGCGGCGAGCCGGGACAGCTCGGCGGCGACGTCCCGGGCGTCCCGCCCGCCCCCGTCCCCGGACGCGGGAGCCGCCCTGCCCGGGAGGCCGCGCGCCGCTTCCCTGGCTCCCTCCACGGCCGAGCCGAGGCGCCGGAAGAGGACGTGGCCGACCGTCTGCTCGAGGAGCTCCTGTGCGTTTCCCCTGGCCCTCCGGTCGCCGGTCGAGAGCGCCAGGTAGCAGCGATGGATCACCTCGGGCGGGTGGACCAGGGCCAGGCAGCGGAAGGCGCACTCGCGCCGCCCGCTCCGGGCTTCCCGGAGCGCCCGCACGAGCAGGCGTCCGCGCTCCCCCTTCAGCTCCGGCTCCAGCCGGGCGGCGGCTCCCCCGTAGCGCCGGATGGCCTCGATCTCCCGGTCCAGGCAGGCCAGGACCGTCTCCTCGTCCACCTCCAGCCCCGGCTCGCGCGCGCGGAGCTTGTTGAGGGCCTTGAGCGTCCGGTGATCCAGGAGCTGGTCGGTCTCGGGAGCGGCGTACGAGGCCAGGAGCACGCCGAAGGAGGCGGGAGTCGGAATGCGGGCGAGCGCCGAGGGGAGGTGCCGGCGGACGAGGGCGGGGACGCTCTCGTCCGCCAGGCGCGCCGCGAGCACGGGGACCGCCCGGTCGCCCGCCTCGGCCAGCGTGTCCCGGGCCGCCGCCCGCACCTCCGGGTCCGAGAGCGCGTCGGCCACCCGCCGCAGCAGCTCCGCCGTCCCCGAGCGGCCCGCGGCCCGGAGGGCTGCCGCCCGGACGACGGGGTCCGCGTCGTCCAGGAGGGGGGCGAGGAGCTGCGCCGCGTCGACCTCGCCGGCGAGGACGGTCGCGACGAGGGCCCGCTCCAGGCGCTTCCCGCCGGCGCCGTCCCCGCCCGAGCCGTTCCGGATCCGGGCCAGGTGCCGGCGGCCGAGCCGGACCGCCGTCTCGCGCTCGAGGCCCGGGCCCGGCGGCGGGGGGACCTCTCCCCCGGCAGCGACACGGCCGTCGCCGTCCGCGCTCCGGGTCGTCTCGGAGAGCCATGACAGCGCCGCCACGCGCGTCCGCGCCTCCGCCGAGGAGAGGAGCTCGTCGACGAGCTCCTCGGCCCCGGGCCCCGCCCCGCGCGCCAGGATCCCGGCGGCCGTCCGCCGCACCTCGAGCGAGGGGTCGGCCAGCAGCCGGTGCGCCGCCGCGGGATCCACGGCGGACGGCCGCCCGGCCAGGAGCTCGAGGGCCCGCGCGCGGATCTCGGCGGAGGGGTGGTCCAGGAGCTCGCCAAGCGCCCCGGCGAAGCGCTCGACGTCCTCGGGCGCGCCGCGGGAGACCAGGTCCAGCGCGAACGCCACCTGCAACGGCTCACCCGACAGCAGGGCCTCGCGCACCACCGGCGCCGTGCTCGCGTCGGTCAGGGAGGCGAAGAGTCCGTCCAGGCTCGCGAACCGTCCCCGAACCGCCTCGACGAGGCTCCGCAGGTACTCGCGGCGGACCGCCACGGCCACGCCGAGCCACACCACCGCGAGCCCCATGGCCACGAGCGGGATGCGCCGGTACCCGACCACGGCCAGGAGGCCCATGATGAGGAGCGCGGAGCTCACCTTTCCGAGGCCCTTCTCGACGGCGATGTCGATGTAGAGCTTGGCCTTGATCTTGATCTCCTCGGGGACGGGAACGTAGAGGATCTCGCGCCCCGTGCGCTCGGCCGAATAGCGGAACGTGGTCTCGGCGCCCTTGGCGGCCACCGCCGCCCACAGTCCCCAGAACAGGATCAGCCCACCGCTCGTGAGGAGCATCGTGATGGGGAGGAGGAAGACCGCCAGCCCCACGCCGATCCGGGGGAGGAGCGGACGGAGCGAGACGAGGACGAGGATCGGAAGCCACTGGGTGGCCGCGTTGAACTTGCCCTGGAAGGCGGTCACGGCGTCGCGGGTCCCGAAGGCCTGCAGCGTCACCGTGTTGAACTCGTAGTCGACCACCTGCTTGACCAGGACCGTAAGCAGCACCATGGCGGCCAGGAGCTGCACGTGGCGGTTCGAGAACACGCGTCGGAACTCGCCGAGGCTGAGCTTCTCGTCGGCGGCGGGATCCCGCGCCTCGTGCATAGGGAGCCCGCTCCCCGACCACACGATCGGGAGCGCGAAGCCGAAGATCGCGATCACGCCCGCGGCCACCAGGAGGAGCTGGGGCGTCCCGATCCGGGTGGCCAGGAAGCCGGTGACCGCCCCGCCGGCGGTGGCGCCGATCGATCCCCCGGCGATGATCAGCGGATAGGCGCTCTTGGCCTGGCTCGCGTCGAAGAACAGCTGAGTGGCGGTGAAGAACTGCGTCACGAGCGCCGCGGCGAACAGGTCGTACCACCCGTAGAACAGCATCCCGAAGGTGGCGCTGCCATCGTGGTAGAAGATCCGGAACAGCACGAGGTCCAGGGCGAAGAACACCGCCAGGCCCGGAATCAGGACCTTCCAGTCGAAGCGTGCCGCCAGGCGGTTGTAGGCCGGGACGAAGAGGACGACCACGGCGCTGACGAAGTAGACTTTGTAGAAATCCGTGTCCGCCAGGCCGTCGAGCGCGAACGCGTTCTTGACCGGCCGCAGGATCCCGACCGCGCCCACGACCAGGAAGAAGAGCGCACCCATGGCCACGAGCCGGACCCGTTCGGTGCGCGAATGACCCTGGAGGATCGAAGACAGGCGGGACCACAGCGACACACGGCCTCCGGGGGCGAGTCCTCGATGACGAGAACCCGGCCCGGGCATCGCGGGTCCGTGGCCCGGGCCGGAAGATCGGCACCCCCAGTCTCGCGGAAACGGGGCGATCCTGGCAAGGCCCTCCCATCGGTCCCGTGGGGCGCGGCCGGGGGGGACACCTTGCCACGGCGGCGCGGGCCTGATTACGCTTCGCCCGTCACCAGCCCCCCAGCCCGGACTCCCGCGGCCATGACCTCCGACCCGGCACCAGCCTCCAGCGACGGCCACGACCGGGAGCCGGTGCGCCTGTCCGATCTGTCGTGGACCGGGGCGTCGGAGCGCTTTCGCGAGGATCCTCGCCTCCTGGTGCCGGTGGGGACGCTCCTCCAGCACGGACCCCATCTTCCCCTGGGCGTGGACACGCTCATCGTGACGCGGCTGGCCGAGGCGCTGTCTTCACGCTACGGGGTCCTGCTCGCCCCCACGCTGCCCTTCGGGGCCGGCTCGGAGCGCGAGCAGGAGTACGCGGGGACGGCCTGCCTTGGGGGCAAGACGCTCCACCGGCTCCTGAACGAGCTGGTGGAGAACTGGGAGGACCAGGGGGTTCGCGAGATCTTCCTCCTCACCACGCACGGCTACGGTCCGCACCTGCAGGCGCTCGGGACCGTGATCGGCGACCGGTCGCGGATCCGGGCCGTCGACCTCCACGCGGTCGACCTCGGCGCCTTCCTCGCGACGCCCCACGGCGAGGAGCACGCCGGCGAGCTCGAGACGTCCCTGGCGCTCCACCTGGCGCCGGAGCTGGTGCGCCGGGAGGAGGTGCGCGACGCGCCCGTGGAGGGACGGAGCCTCGAGCGGCTGCGGGAGGGGGAGGAGCCGATCCCGCCGGCCGGGTCCCCCGGCGTCGTGGGCCGGCCGTCGCTGGCCACGGCCGAGAAGGGAAGCCGGATCTTCCGGTATCTGGTGGGGTTCCTGGGACGTCGCCTGTTCGAAGGGATGACGGAGGAGGTGTCCGATGTGGAGTGACGAGATCGGATGGGAGCGGCTCCGGGCCGCCGGAGCCCTGGCGCTCGCGGCGCTGGGGGCCGCGGGTCCGGCGCCGGCGCGCGCCCAGGCGGTCCAGGACCTGGACCAGGGGAGCTACGAGATCCGCCTGGACGGGACCCGCGTGGGCAAGGAGACGTTCGTCGTGCGGCGGGAGGGCCAGGTGGTGAAGGCCGTCGGACGCGTCAGCGCCGACTCGGCGCGGCCGCCCGTCGTCCCCGAAGAGGTGTGGCTGCAGACGGACGTGCGGTTCCAGCCCCAGCTCTTCCGGCTGCACCCCCGGTCGGGCGACGTGGAGAACATCGTGGCGCGTCGGGACGGGACCCGGATCCGAGTCCAGACCAGCTCCGAGGCCGGAAGCCGCTCACAGCAGTTCATGGCTCCGCCGGACATCTCGATCCTGGAGCCGGGGATCGCGCACGAGTACTTTCTCTTCTTCAGCCAGCACGCCGACCGGGCGAGCGGTGCGCAGAGCTGGTCCGTGCCCGTCGTGATCCCGTCCCTGGGCGAGCAGGCCACCGTGCAGGTGCGGCGTGCCGGGACGGACAGCGTGAGCGTGGGCGGCGCGCCGCGGCCGGCCACACGCTACGAGCTGACGCTCGACGGCGAGAGCATTCTCGTGTGGCGGGACGACAGGGGACGCATCCTCCAGGTCCACCGGCCCGACCGGGGCTGGACGGCCGTTCGCTCCGACATCGGAGGCTGAGCCATGACGGAACCCGACACGGTGGAGATGGGCGGGACGGGAGCCCCGGGCTCCGCGCTTCCCGCCAGGGCGCTCAAGGTCTTCGTGGCACCGGGAGCCCTGTTCGACGAGCTGAGGGCGAACCCGAGGTGGATCGGCGCCCTGGTGCTGGCCATCGGGCTCACGCTCCTGGTCACGGTCCTCATCCCCGGCGACGTGTTCATGGAGTACGTCCGCGGACAGATGGCGCGCCGCCAGGCCGACATCCCGCAGGATGCCCTCGAGCGGGGCATGCAGGTCGCCCGCATCACGCGCTACGTGGGTCCCGTCGTGGGCACCGCGATCGGCGCGTTCCTGATCTCCGGCCTCCTCTTCCTCGTCTTCGAGCTCGGAATGGGTGGCGATGCCGGCTACAAGCCGGTCCTCGCCTCGACGAGCCACGCCCTCCTCATCCCGGCGGTGGGAAGCCTGGTGACCCTCCCGGTCATCATCCGGACCGGGGACCTGGCCGCCAGCCTCTCCCTGGACCTCCTCTTCCCGGGCATGGGATCCGGCTACGTGGGCCGGCTGCTCCACGGCATGAACTTCTTCGGCCTGTGGGCGGCGGTGGTCCTCGGCATCGCCATGGCCCGCATCTACCCGAAGCGCTCGCCCGGCGGCTCGATCGCGTTCACGGTGGGCCTGTACGTGGCGTTCAAGGCGGTCTTCGCGCTCACCGGCGTGGGCGCAGCCTAGACCCTCTCGCCTCGGCCGCGCGCGCCGGGGCGCCCACTCCGTGACGCCCCGGCCGCTAAGCGGCGGACCGGGCCCGCGTGTTGCATACACGACGCGCGTGCGCTCCGCGGGTCCGCCGACGGGCGCCGAAGCCCGGCTTCAGACGAAACCTTTCCCCGACGGCCGCCGTAGGAAGCACCGTTCCGAGACGTCGACCTCTGGACCGCAAGGCGAGGACTGCCCGGTAGATGAGCCGCAAGACCAAGATCTGGATCGGCATCGGAGTCGCCGTCCTGGTGATCCTCCTGGCGCTGCGCGCCATGAAGGCCCAGAGCGGAAGCGCGCGCCAGGTGCGCGCCGAGGTGGTCGGGAGGCACGACCTGGTGGCCCACGTCAACGCCAGCGGCCACATCGAGGCGAAGCAGTCGGTGGACATCAGCGCCGACATCTCGGGCCGAATCGTCCAGCTCCCGGTCGAGGAGGGGGAAGCGGTCGAGGAGGGTGACCTCCTCCTCGAGATCGATCCGACGCAGTACGAGGCTGCGGTCCGGCAGGCGCAGGCGCGGCTGGCCCAGGCGCAGGCCAGCCAGGCGCAGGCCCGGGCCAGCTACGAGCAGGCCCAGCGCGACTGGGACCGGATGAAGTCGCTCAAGGAGCGCACCCCCGACCTGGTCACCGACACCGAGGCCGAGCAGGCCCGGACCAAGGCCCGGGTCCAGGAGGCGCTGTTCCAGTCCTCCCAGCACGCGGTGTCGCAGGCGGAGGCCGCGGTGGAGGAGGCGCAGGACCGCCTGGACAAGACGGTGATCACGGCCCCCATCTCCGGCCGGGTCACCCGCCTGAACGTGGACAAGGGCGAGACCGCGGTCGTGGGGACCATGAACAACCCCGGCAGCCTGCTGCTCACGGTGGCCGACCTCTCGGTCATGGAGGCCGTCGTCAAGGTGGACGAGACCGACGTGCCGAACATCCGGGTGGACGACTCGGCCTCCGTCTCGATCGACGCATGGCCCGACTCGGCCTTCGCGGGCGTCGTCACGAAAGTGGCCAGCAGCGCCATGATGGACCGGAGCAGCCGGAGCGCGGCGGCCCAGAGCACGACCGATCAGGCGGTGGACTTCGAGGTCCGCATCCAGCTCCGGAGCCCGCCGCCCGGAATCCGGCCGGACCTCTCGTGCACGGCGGACATCGTGACGGACACGCGGCGCGACGCCATCTCGATCCCGATCATCGCGCTCACGCTGCGGGACACGGCGCAGGCCGGGCGCGCGCCGGACACGACGTCGAGCGGCGCCGTGGGGGCGGGCCGGACGGAGCTCGAGGGTGTATTCCAGATCACGGGCGGAGAGGCGCACTTCCGGCCGGTCCAGGTCGGCATCGCCGGGGACGCCTACTTCGAGGTGACCGCGGGCCTGGGGGTCGGAGACACGGTCGTGTCGGGACCGTATGCCACGATCAGGGAGCTGCAGGACGCGGAGCGTGTGAAGATCCAGAAGATCGCGGGCGCTCCGCCCGGGGCCGGCGGTGCGAGCGACTCCGCCCCCGGTGGAGGGAGCGCGGACTCGTCCGTGCGGACGGAGGCGGCGGAATCGTGACGGAACGGGAGCGCGGGAGCGTGGAGGAGCCGGAGATGGACACCCATACCGACAGGATCATCGTCACCCGGGGCCTCAGCAAGGACTACCAGATGGGAGCGGAGACGGTGCACGCCCTCCGCGGGGTGGACCTCGACATCGGCCGCAACGAGTACATCGCGGTCATGGGTCCCTCGGGCTCCGGAAAGTCCACGCTCATGAACCTGATCGGGTGCCTGGACACGCCCACCGCCGGCCAGTACGTGCTGAACGGCCAGCAGGTTCAGGACCTGGACGACGACGAACTGGCGCACATCCGGAACCGGGAGATCGGCTTCGTCTTCCAGACCTTCAACCTCCTCCCCCGGGCCTCGGCCCTCCACAACGTGGAGCTCCCCCTCATCTACGCCGGCGTCGGGGCGGCCGACCGGAAGGAGCGCGCCGCGGAGGTCCTCCGCATGGTGGACCTGGGCGACCGCATGGAGCACCACCCGAACGAGCTCTCCGGCGGACAGCGCCAGCGCGTGGCCATCGCCCGGGCGCTCGTGAACCGTCCCTCCATCCTCCTCGCCGACGAGCCCACCGGGAACCTGGACTCGGCCACATCGGCGGAGATCATGGCGGTGTTCGCGAACCTGCACCGGGAGGGGCAGACCATCATCATGGTCACCCACGAGTACGACATCGCCGGGCACGCCGAGCGCGTCGTCACCCTGCGCGACGGGATGATCGAGTCGCTGGACGCGGACATCACCGCGCCGCACGCCGCGGCCGCGACCTAGGCCGGGCCGGGACGCCGACGACGTGCCCCTCTTCGAAGGCCTCCGGCTCGCCCTGTCGCAGATCTGGGCGCACAAGCTCAAGTCGGTCTTCTCGCTCATCGGGGTCGTGATCGGGATCACCTTCCTCCTGGCGGTGATCACGATCGTCGAGGGCATGAACCGATACGTGCGGGAGGACTTCGCCGGCTCGATCTTCGGGGTCAACACCTTCACGGTGGTGCGGCGCCCCACCGTGCAGACGGGCCGCCAGACCGAGGAGGAGCGGCGGCGGTGGGCCAGGAACCCCGAGCTGACCCGTCACGACGTGGAGGTCGTCCAGAGCGCCGTGCCGGTCGGGACGCGGGTCGCGTGGAACTCGGACCGGGGGATCGACCAGGTCCGCTACGGGCAGATGGAGCGCAAGAACGTCCGCGTGGTCGGGGCCTCGGAGGGCTACGCCAGCCTCCAGGGCTGGGAGGTCGCCGAGGGCCGCGGCCTCTCCCCGCTGGACGAGCGCCGGGGCCTCAAGGTGGCGGTGATCGGGGCCGACATCGCGCAGAAGCTGTTTCCGACGACGTCGCCCCTGGGCAAGGAGATCCGGCTGGGCGCGTACCGCTTCCGGGTCGTCGGCGTGTTCGAGAAGCGGGGCGGGCTGGTGGGAGGCCTGTGGGACGCGGCCGTCCTCCTCCCGTTCTCCGTGTACGATCAGACGCTGTCCCGCCGGCCGGGCAAGCTGGAGGAGATCTCGGTCAAGGCGCCCGACGAGAAGGCCATGGAGCCCGCCATGACCGCCGTGGAGGGCGCGCTCCGCGCCGACCGACGGCTGCGCCCGGCACAGGCGAACGACTTCTACCTCCAGACCTCGAGCAGCCTCCTGAGCGCGTGGAACTCGATCAACAACATCCTCCTCACCGCGCTGCCGGGGCTCGTGTCCATCGCGCTCGTGGTGGGCGGCATCGTGATCATGAACATCATGCTCGTCTCCGTCTCCCAGCGGACGCGCGAGATCGGCCTGCGAAAGGCCCTCGGGGCCAGTCAGCGCGACATTCTGGTCCAGTTCCTGGCCGAATCGAGCTCGCTCAGCCTCCTGGGCGCCGCGGCGGGCGTGGGCCTGGGAGTCGGGCTGGCGCGGCTGGTGGAGGCTCTGACCCCCCTCCCCGCGCACACGCCCGTGTGGGCCCTGGCCCTGTCGGTGGCCCTGGGCATGACCGTCGGGCTGGTCTCGGGGATCTATCCGGCGCGCAGGGCCGCCCGACTGGACCCCATCGTGGCCCTCCGGTCGGAATAGGGGGAGGGACGCCGTGAACTGGCTCACCGCGCTGGGCGAGGGGATCGTGATCGCGGTCGACTCGCTGCGCTCCAACAAGGTCCGGAGCGGGCTCACGATCCTGGGCGTCATGATCGGCGTCATGGTGGTCATGGTCATGGCGGCCGTGATCACCGGGATCAACGACAGCTTCACCGAGATCATCTCCTCGCGTGGGGTCACCACCTTCTACGTGGCCCACGCGCGCATGGGGGGCGGCGTCCAGACGGGGACGTCGGAGGAGGAGTCGGACTTCATGAAGAACCCGCCGCTCGAGCCTCGGTGGGCGCGCCAGATCCAGGAGCTCCCGGACGTGGCGCAGGCCGACGCGTTCGCCGACCTCAGCTCGAGCGGCTATCGGGCCCGGTGGCGCGACCAGGACATCGGCATCGCGCTCGTCGCCGTGGCCTCCAACTACCTGGAGATCGACCAGGGCGAGCTGCGCGACGGCCGCTTCTTCACGAACTCGGAGGACGAGCGCGGCCGGCCCGTGGCGGTGGTCGACTCGGCCGTGGCGGCGGACCTTTACGGGGGGCTCGACCCCCTCCACCGGCAGCTCCAGATCTCCACGCCGGGGGGGCAGGGCACCGCCTCGCCCTTCCAGGTGATCGGGACCTACAAGCCGCCGGCCAACCTGTTCGCGGGCTTCGTCTCCCACTACATGCTCGTCCCGTTCGAGGCGGCCTGGAAGTACGTCCCCTTCTGGCACCGGACCGTGATGTACGTGGTCGTTCCCCGGAAGGGCGTGCCGATCCAGGAGGCCATCGACCAGGTGCACGGGAAGATGCGCCAGGTCCGGGGCCTGAGGCCCGGGCAGTCCGACGACTTCGCGATCATCACCCAGGACGAGATCCTCGACCTGTGGAACCGCCTCACGACGGCCCTGTTCTCGGTCATGGTCGCCCTCTCGAGCGTGGGGCTCATGGTGGGGGGCGTGGGCGTGATCGGGATCATGATGATCTCGGTCACCGAGCGGACCCGGGAGATCGGGGTGCGCAAGGCCCTGGGGGCCCGGAAGCGCGACATCCTCTGGCAGTTCCTCGTCGAGGCGGCCACGGTGACGCTGGTGGGCGGCGGGCTCGGCATGGCGTTCGGCGGCCTCATCGTCTGGGGGCTGGACCACTGGACGCCGATCCCGGCCAGCGTGCCCCTGTGGTCGATCGCCGCGGCGCTGGGCGTCTCCGCGTTGACGGGCGTCGGCTTCGGCCTCTACCCTGCCTCGCGCGGGGCGCGCCTCGACCCGGTGGACGCCCTGCGCTACGAGTGACCGGCGGGCGCCTACGCGCCGGGGGCCGCCGGAGCGGGCCGGGCCCATGCGACCGCGGAGGCAGGCGATGAGCGAGGCGCTCGAGCGAGCGAGGGAGACGGGTCCCGTGGACGTCCTGGCCATCGCCGCGCACCGGGACGACGTGGAGCTCACGTGCGGGGGCACGCTGCTCCGCTGCGCCGACCGCGGGCACCGGACGGCCATCCTGGACCTCACGCGGGGCGAGATGGGGACGCGCGGCTCGGCCGAGCTGCGCGGCCGGGAGGCGGCGGAGGCGGCCCGCGTCCTCGGGGCCTCCGTCCGGCTCGACGCCGGGCTCCCCGACGCCGGCCTGTTCAACGACGGCCCGAGCCGGCGGCGGGTCGTGGCCTTCCTCCGGGCCCTGCGCCCCCGGACCGTGATCCTCCCCTTCCCGAGGGGACGTCACCCGGACCACAGGATCGCCTCCGAGCTGGGACGGGATGCCTGCTACCTGGCCGGGCTGACCCGGTACGAGGCCGGGGGGGAGCACGGAGGCGGCGAGAGCGCCGAGGTCGGCGGCGATGGGGGCCGGGACGGCGCCCACCGTCCGACCAAGGTCCTCTACGCGCTGAGCTACCGGGAGGACCCGGTCAAGCCGACCTTCGTGGTCGACATCGCCGAGCAGTTCGACCGGAAGATGGAGGCGATCCGCTGCTACGCCTCCCAGTTCGAAGGGAAGGACGCGGCCGGAGAGATCTTCCCCACGGGCCAGGACCTCTACGACCTGATCGAGACCCAGAGCCGCCACTACGGCTCCCTCATCCGCAGGCCCTACGGCGAGCCCTTCTGGACCGAGGAGACCGTGGCCGTGGACGACATCGTGGGGCTCTCGGTCCGATCGATGTGAGCCGGCGCGGGCCGGCGGCTCAGGCGTCCGCCGGCCGCTCCTCCTCGCACACCACCTCCACCAGGAGACGCTTCCAGGTCGGCACCGAGGCATCCCCCACGCGGACGGCCCGGACGGTCGCCGGCCCGCCGCGCCGCATCCAGGGCGCCAGCCAGCGGCCGATCTCGTCGGGCAGGTGCCCGAGCGGATCTCCCTCGCGCAGGTGGACCCAGACCTGGTCGACGCGCCCGCCCGGGGGATCCGGGACGAGGACGAGCGGCTCTCCGGCGCCCACGCGGCGCAGGTGCCGGGTTCTGCCGGCGAACGCCATGCCGTGGACGGTGGCTCGGAAGACGGGTGCGGCGGGCGGGGGGAGCGTGTCGGAGGCGGAGGTCTCGGCGTTCATGTTCCTCCCGTCGGTGGATGCGGGGCGGCGACGGCCGCCGGCTCGATCTGCAACGTAGGGGACGCGCCGCTCGGCGGGAAAGCCCCGGCGCCGGGCGAGCCCCGACGCAAGGCGGGAGACTCCCGGACGCCGCCCCCGAGGGCCGACCGCTCGGAGGAACACCCCCCGCGGGCACGGTTAGGAGACACGCGACGGAACCCGACCACCCGTCCGAGGTGAGACATGTCCGAGAGCCCGACAGGCCGCGCCGGCGCCTACCTGGACCACGCCGCCACCTCCCCGCTCCGCGCCGAGGTGTGGCGGGCGATGGAGGCGGCGCTCGGCGAGGCCGACTACAACCCGGCCAGCCCCCACGGCTTCGGGAGCGCCGCCAGCAGCCGGCTCGAGGAAGCCCGCCGCACCCTGGCCTCGCTCCTCGGCGCGCCGCGCGCCGCCGTCCACTTCACGAGCGGCGGGACGGCCGCGGACAACCTGGCCGTCCTGGGCTTCGCCCGGGCGTACCGGGAGCGGGAGCCGGTCCTCCTGGTCTCCGCCGTCGAGCACAAGGCCGTCCTGGAGTCCGCGCGCCGGGCCGAGCGCGAGGGCGCCCGCCTCGAGGTGATCCCGGTCGACGGGAGCGGCCGGGTCCGTCTCGGCACGCTCGAGGGGGCGCTCTCGCGGGCGGCGGGGGTCCCCTGCCTCGTGTCGCTGATGTGGGCCAACAACGAGGTGGGGACCGTGCAGCCGGTGGCCGAGGCGGCGCGGCTCGCCCACGAGCACGGCGCCATCCTCCACACCGACGCGGTGCAGGCCTTCGGCAAGGTCCCGGTCTCGTTCGCGGACGCCGGCGCCGACCTCCTGACCGTGACGGCCCACAAGCTGGGCGGGCCCGTGGGCATCGGCGCTCTGGTCGTGCGGGAGGGGACCGACCTCGAGCCCATCACGTTCGGGGGCTCGCAGGAGCGGGGGCTGTGGCCGGGGACCCAGAGCCCGCTGGCCGCCGTGGGCTTCGCCGAGGCCGCGAGGCTGGCGGTGGAGGCGCTCCCCGGCTCGGCCGAGCGCTGGAGGGTGCTGCGCGACCGGCTGGCCTCGGCGATCGCCGACGCGCTGCCGGACGCCCGGATCCACGGGGAGGACGCGCCGGAGCGGCTTCCCAACCTCGTCAGCGTGGGGCTCCCGGGCGTCGACTCCGCGGAGCTCCTCGTGAGCCTGGACCTGGAGGGGATCGCCGCCTCCTCGGGCTCGGCCTGCAGCAGCGGGTCGCAGGAGCTCTCGCACGTCCTGGCCGCCATGGGGATCGAGCTCCCCGAGGCCGAGCCCTACGCGGTCCTCCGCTTCAGCCTCGGCCCGTCAACCACGGAGGAGGAGGTCGAGCGGGCCGGCCGGGTGGCGGCCCGGATCGCGCGCCGGCTCGACTCGCGGACCCCGGCCCGGGGCGCCTGACGGCCATGGGCTCGCGGGTGCTGGCCGCCATGTCGGGCGGCGTGGACTCCAGCGTGGCGGCCGCCCTCCTGCACCGGGCCGGCCACCGCGTGGTGGGCGCCACGATCAAGACCTTCTGCTACGGCGAGGTCGAGGGCCCCACGAACACGTGCTGCGGGCTGGAGGGGATCGCCGACGCCAGGGCGGTGGCCGGCCGGCTCGGGATCCCGCACTTCGTCTACGACGCCGAGGAGGCGTTCGCGGAGGACGTCATCGGGGACTTCGTCTCGGAGTACGCCTCCGGCCGCACGCCCATCCCCTGCGTCCGCTGCAACAGCTTCACCAAGTTCCGGGACCTCCTGGGCCGGGCCGAGGCCCTCGGCTGCGACCGGATGGCCACCGGGCACTACGCCCGCGTCCGCCGCGACGCGGACGGGACGGTCCGGCTGTGCCGGGCGTCGGACGACCGCAAGGACCAGACGTACTTCCTGTGGGCCATCCCGCGGGAGGCCCTCGAGCGGCTCCTGCTCCCGGTCGGGGAGCTCGAGAAGCCTCGGGTGCGCGCGATCGCGCGCGAGCTGGGGCTGAGCACGGCCGAGAAGCCCGAGTCCTTCGAGATCTGCTTCGTGCCCGACAACGACTACAGGGGCGTGCTCCGCCGCCACCTGGGCGCGGACCACCCGGCGCTCTCGCCGGGCCCCGTGGTCCTCCGGGACGGGACCCCGGTGGGCGAGCACGGAGGGTACGCCGGCTTCACGGTCGGCCAGCGGCGCGGCCTCCCCGGCGGGTTCGACGAGCCGATGTACGTCCTGGAGATTCGTCCGGAGCGACGGGCGGTGGTGATCGGCCCGAGGGACGCCCTGGCCACGAGCCGCCTCGAGGCCGCCCGGCCCCACTGGCTGGTGGACCTGCCGCCCCGGAGCGGGGACCCGGTCGGGGTCCGCATCCGGCACGGGGCGCCGATCGTCGAGGCGGAGGTGGCCGACGTGTCGGAGGAGGGCTTCGTCCTCGACCTGGCCGTTCCGCGGCGGGCCGTGACGCCCGGCCAGAGCGCGGTCCTCTACCGTGACGACGTGGTCCTGGGCGGGGGGATCATCGTGAAGGGGACGGAGGTCGGAGGACCCGGGCCGCGCTCCCGCGCCGCGCCGCGGACGCGGGCCGCCCGCACGGCTCAGTAGCGGAGCTCTTCGGCCTCCGCCAGCTCGCGGGCCAGCTCCTGGCCCCGTTCGCTGAGCGTCTCGGGGACCCGGATCTGCACGCGGACGAGCTGGTCGCCCCGGCTCCCCTCCGGCCCCATGCCCTGCCCGCGGATACGGAAGAGGGTGCCGCTCTGGGTGCCCTCGGGGACCCTGAGGACGACCTTCTTGCCGTCGACGGTCCGCACCCGGACCCGGGAGCCCAGGAGGGCCTGCGCCAGGTTGATCGGGACCTCGCACACGAGGTCGTTCCCCTCCCGAGTGAAGAACGGGTCGTCCTTCACCGATACGTGGAGGATGAGGTCGCCGGGCGGTCCCCCGGACGGGCCCCGCTCGCCCTGACCGGCCACCCGGATCCGCGCGCCGTCCTCGACGCCCGCCGGGATCTTGACGTTGAGCCGGCGGCGTGAGCGGACCTCGCCCTGCCCCCCGCACACGCTGCACGTCTGCGTCGGGATCTCGCCCCGGCCCATGCAGCGGGGGCACGGCCGGTTCACCGAGAAGCCGCCCTGCTGGAAGCTGATCGTCCCCCGACCCTCGCAGCGCGAGCAGGTCTCCAGGCTCGCCCCCGGGGCCACCCCGGACCCGTCGCAGGCCGCGCACTCCTCGCGGACCGGTACGGTGACCCGGACCTTCCCGCCCCGGGCGGCGACCCGGAGCGGGATCTCCACGTCGAGCTCCACGTTCCGGCCGCGGGCGGCCCGGCGGCGCCGCGTTCCCGCGCCCCGGCGGCCGAAGTCGAAGATGGAGCTGAAGAAGTCACCGATCCCGCCGAAGCCCGAGTCGGAGAGGTCCTCGAACCGGATGCCGGCCCCGGCACCGGGGCCCGCGCCGGACCGCGCGCTCGCGAAGCGACCGGCGCCGCCGAAGCGCCGGACCTGGTCGTACTGCTTCCGCTTCTCGGGATCGGAGAGGACCCGGTAGGCCTCGCTGATCTCCTTGAACCGCTCGGCCGACTCCGGGTCGTCCGGGTTGGCGTCGGGATGGTGCTTCTTGGCCAGCCGGCGGTACGCCTTCTTGATCTCGTCCTTCGACGCCCCCTCGGAGACCCCCAGGATCTCGTAGTAGTCCTTGGTCCGGGAGGCCATCAGTCGTCTCCGCCCTCCACCTCTCCGTCGGAAGGCCGGTGCGTCATCACCTCGACCCGGGCCGGACGGATGACCCGGTCACCGAAGCGGTAGCCGGTGACGAGCACTCGGGAGACGAGCCCGTCCTGCTCGGGGTCGGTGACCGGGGTCGTGAGCAGAGCTTCGTGCAGGTGGGGGTCGAACGGCCGGCCTTCGGCCTCGATCGGCTCGAGCCCCGCCTCCCGGAGCTCCTTGCCGAGCTTGCGCCCCACCATCTCGACGCCCTCGTGCAGGGCCTCGACCGTGGTCGCGTCGGCCGGCGTGTCGAGCACGCGCTGCAGGTCGTCCAGGGCATCCAGGAGCCGGGTCACGAGGTCGGCCTGCGCGCGCTCCCGCGCCTCGGCCATCTCCCGGCGCGTGCGCTTCCGGAAGTTGTCGTACTCGGCGGCCAGGCGCAGGTGGCGCTCCCGGAGGCGCTCCAGCTCCTCGAGCTCCTCGCGGATCTCCTCGGAGAGCTCGTCCTCACCCTCCGCCCGCTCTTCTCCGTCGCGCGCGGGATCTCCGTCCGCGTCCGTCCCCGGAGCGCTCTCCGCCTCCGGACCGGTCTCCTCGGTCCCCGTGGCGGTCTCGGAGGCGTCGGCCTCCCGGCCGTCCCGGTCGTCCTCGTGCTTGCTCACCTGCGCAACCCGTCCCTGTTGGATGTCGAGGTCGGTGTCGAGCCTGCGTGGGGGCCCCGGGCGTGGGGCCGACGGTCGTCGCGTAACTTCTGTGGGGTGCAAGCGATGTGCCGCCCAGGCCCGGCCCGCGGGCGGCTCAGGAGTCCACCGCCGCAAGCCGTCGCACCATGTCCAGCGCCGCCGTGACGCTCCGCCGGCGCACGGCGCTCCGCCCGCCCGGCATCCGGAAGCGCCTCGTGGCCTCCCGCTCCCCGGCGGCGGCGATCCACACCGTGCCGACGGGCTTGTCGGCGCTCCCCCCCGCGGGGCCGGCGATCCCCGTGATCGCGACCGACCAGCTCGTGCCCGCGATCTCCCGGACGCCCCTTGCCATGGCGCGGGCCGTGGCCTCGGAGACCGCACCGTCCGAGCGCAGCACCGCCTCGGGGACGCCGACGAGCTCGCGCTTGGCCTCGTCCGCGTAGGTGATCACACCGCCCCAGAACACGTCGGAAGCTCCGGGCACCGCCGTGATCGCCGAGCCGAGCCCGCCCCCCGTGCAGCTCTCGGCCGCGGCCAGCGTCTCCCCCCGGCCCCGCAAGTCATCCAGGACGACCTCGGCCAGCTCCCTCTCCCCCACCTCGTACACGTCCCGCCCGAACTCGCGGCGGAGCGCCTCCCCCGCCCGCGCGAGCCGGTCGCGTGCCGCCCGGGCCCCGTCGGGCTGCGTGCCCGCGCCCACGGCGCGCAGGTGGAGATCGACCGTGCCCTGGTGGGGATAGCTGGCCACCCGCAGGCCCTCCAGCTCCCCCAGGCCCTCGAGGCGCTCGGCCACGACCGACTCGGGTACGCCCGCCAGGCCCACCCGGAGCACCGGATCGGCCGACCCCGCGATCCTCGCGTCCAGGAAGGATCCGCCCGCCCCGCCGAGCATCGCCCGAAGCTCGTCCGGGACGCCCGGCAGGACCAGGACCCAGCCTCCCTCCCCGGCGTCCGCACCGAACCCGAGCGCCGTCCCGTTCGGGTTGTCCACGGGCTCGCTCCCCCGGGGAAGCCGCGCCTGGCGCTCCGTCCCCGGGAGCCCCCGGGCGGGAGGGAAGCGCTCGGCCACCCGGTCGGCCCACCCTTCGTCGACCACCAGGTCGGCCTCCAGGGCGCGGGCGACCGCCTCGCGGGTGACGTCGTCGCCGGTGGGTCCGATGCCGCCGCACGCCAGGACACCTTCCGCGCGTCCGAGCCCCTCCCGCACGGCGGCCGCGATGGCCGCTTCCTCGTCCCCCACCAGGACGATCCCGGCCACCTCGCCGCCGCGGGAGCGGACGGCCCGGGCGAGCGCCGCGCCGTTTCTGTCGGACACCGAGCCGTCGACCAGCTCGTCCCCGACCACGAGCACGAGGACACGGTCGCGGCGGTCCGGTCCCCCTCCGGCGGGACCGGGCGCCGCGGCGGTCAAGACGCCCGTCGGCGCTCGAGCACGTGGGCGAACGCCACCAGGTACTCGGCCAGGGACCCCAGAGTGAGGAGGAGCGCGCCGGTGAGCGAGATCGCCGTGAACCAGCCCACGAGCGTCATGCCGGGAGCGGCGTCCCCCCCCCTCGGGACGTCGGCCGACCGCAGGGTGACCCACACGAGCGCGCCGCCGAGGAACAGGTTCTGGACGAACGCCTTGTACTTCCCCGAGCGCAGGGCCGCCACGATCCGCCCGCGCCGGGCCGCGGCCGATCGCAGGACCGTGATGAGGAGCTCCCGGCCGAGCAGCACGAGGACCGCCCACAGGGGGACCCCGTCGTATATGGGAAGGCCCGCCAGGGAGGGCGAGCGGCGCATGATCACGTACAGGGGGATGACGGCCGCGGCGAGCAGGAGCTTGTCGGCCACCGGGTCGACGAGCTTCCCGTAGTCGGTCACCTCGCGGCGGCGCCGGGCCAGGTAGCCGTCCCACAGGTCGGAGACCGCCGCGACCAGGAACACGCCGCACGCCAGGGCCCGGGCCAGGGTGGACGCCTCCAGGAGGAGCCACGCCAGCAGAGGCGTCAGCACCAGCCTCACCGTGGTGATCGCGTTGGGCAGGTTCCAGGTCACGCGTCGTCCCCGTTCCGGTCCGCGGCCTCGTCCCGGGCCATCCCGCCGGTCGCGTGCCCGCGCGTCAGGCGCTGCTCGCCGACTCCGCGGCCGCGGCCAGCTCGTCCTCCATGTCCTCGAGGATGCTCGCGGCCTTGCGCCGGAGCAGCGGCCGCTCCTCCCACGCCAGGAAGTCGCGGAGCAGGAGCACGTTGTCGATGTCCGGGTGCGACTTCAGGTACGAGAGGGCCGCGAGCCGCCTGAGCGGATGGGGGCTGAACAGGTCCCTCCGGTGACGGACGATCTGGTCCCGGGCCAGCCAGGCGCCCAGGCCGGTGACCGCGGCGGCGCCCAGGAGGGCCCAGCCGGCGATCTTGAGGATCCGCCGCGTCGTGTCCTCCGAGTCATCCCACGAGATCAAGGTCGGCATCGCACGCTCCCGTTCACATGTCCCGGCGGCCCGAGAAGGCCTCCGCTATGGTGACGCCATCGGCGTACTCCAGGTCACCGCCCACCGGGAGCCCGCGCGCCAGGCGCGTGACCCGTACACCCTCCATGTCCGCCATCAGGCGATGGAGGTAGGTGGCCGTCGCCTCCCCCTCCACGCTCGGGTTGGTGGCCAGGATCACCTCATCGACCCCGTCTCGGAGCCGGGACATGAGGGCCGGGATGTTGAGGTCGTCGGGCCCGATCCCGTCCAGCGGCGAGAGCCGCCCTCCCAGCACGTGGTACACGCCGTCGTAGTGCCCCGACTTCTCGATGGCCGTGATGTCGGAGGCCTCCTCGACCACGCACACCACCGACTCCTCCCTGCGCGGGTCCGTGCAGAACTCGCACGGGTCGGAGTCGCTCAGGTTGCCGCATCGGGAGCACGCCTTCACCTCGTCCACCACCCGGTCTATGCTCTCCGACAGCCGGCGGGCCTCCTCGGGCGGGGTCTTGAGGAGGTGGTAGGCCAGCCGCTGCGCGGTCTTGCGGCCCACGCCCGGCAGCCGGCCGAGCTCGGTGATCAGGTCCTCGATCGCGGACATGCGGGGTCCCCCGCGGGCCTCACGCGGTGCGTCAGCCGCCCAGGAGCTGCGAGAGGCCCGGCATCGGCAGGCCGCCCGTGGCGCCCTTCATCTCCTCCTCGAGCTTCTCCTTCGCGCGCCTCTGCGCCTCCGAGACGGCCGCGAGCACGAGGTCCTCGAGCATCTCCACGTCCTCCGGGTCCACGACCGAGGGGTCGAGTCGGATGCTCTTCACGTTGCCGGTGCCGTCGGCGGTCACCTCGACCATGCCACCCCCGCTGCGGGTGGTCACGGTCTCCTTCTCGAGCCGGTCCTGCAGCTCGTTCATGCGGGACTGCATCTGCTGCCCCATCTGGAAGAGCTGCTGGAGGTTCTGCATAGGATCCACGGGATCGTCACTCCTTGATCGACAGGTCGAGTTCTTCTACCGCTTCCCGGAGCCGGGGGTCCATGTCCGCCAGCTCCTCGAGCCGCTGCTCGCGGGCCGCCTCGGCCGTCATCCGGCGCGGCGGTCCCGCGCCCTCGACGCGGAGCGTGATGTCCGCGGCGGGCCGCCCCAGCTCGCGGGCCAGCGCCTCCCTCACCCGGCCCGACCGGCGGCGGTCCTCCAGGTACGCCTCCAGGTCCTCGGCCAGACCGGCGGGCGCCTCCAGCCGGAAGCCGCCGTCCTCGGCCTCCCGGAGCCTGGTGCCCCTGAGCGCGAGGCCCACGCCGGTGAGCCCCTCGATCGAGGCCAGCGCGCTCCGCCAGCTCTCCTGCAGGCTGCGGCCGGAGGCCTCCGGCGGCGGGGAGGCGGTGGCCGTCGCGGAGGCCGCGCCGCCCGAGGTGGACCCCGACGGCTCGGTCCCGGAGGCCGGCGCGGACGCCGGGGGCGCGGACGCCGATGCCGACGGAGACGATGTCGATGCCGACGGCGAGGACCCGGAGGCCGGCTCCGGGGACGACGCCTCCGCCGTGCCGCCGCCGGTCCGTCCCGAGCCCTCCCGCCCGGCGCCGGATCGCCGGGAGCCCTCTCCGCCGTCGTCCCCTCCCTCGGGCCTGCGGCCCTGGCCGGGGATCTCGCCGCCGGCCGCCCGCAGGAGGTCCTCCAGCTCCACGGCCGAGTCCATCGACACCAGCCGGAGGAGGAGCACCTCGAGCTGGATCCTCTGCTGCGCGCTCCGGCGGAAGCGGCCCGACGTCTCGAAGTCCGAGACGGCCATCAGGAGCCTGAGGAGGTCGACCTCCTCGAAGCGCTCCGCCGCGTCGAGGAAGCGCTCCCTCGACTCGGGCGTGAGCTCGACGTCCGCCTCCGGGTCCATGCGCAGGGCCAGGAGGGCGCGGAGGCCGTCGGCCAGCCCCCGGACGAACTCCGCCGGGTCGTAGCCCGCGTCCACCAGGTCCTGCACGAACGGGAGGACGCCGGCCCGGTCGCCACGCGCCGCCAGGTCGAAGAAGGCCAAGTACCGGTCCTCGTCGACCAGGCCGAGCATGCGGCGCACGTCCGCGGCCTCGATGCGGTCGCCCGAGAAGGAGAGCACCTGGTCCAGGAGGCTGAGCGCGTCGCGCACGCCTCCCTCGGCGCGCCGGGCGATGGGGAGGAGCGCGCCCTGCCCGACCTCGACCCCCTCGCGCGAGAGGACGGTCTCGAGACGGCCCACGATGTCCGGGACCGAGACGCGGCGGAAGTCGAAGCGCTGGCACCGCGACATGACGGGCGCCGCGGTCTGCTGGATCCGCTGCGGCTCGGTCGTGGCGAACGCGAAGATGACCCGGGGGGGCGGCTCCTCGAGGATCTTGAGGAGCGCGTTCCACGCCTCCCGGGTGAGCATGTGCGCCTCGTCTACGATGTAGACCTTGTAGCGGTCCTCCTCGGAGGGGGCGTACATGGCCCGCTCCCGCAGGTCGCGGGCGTCGTCCACGCCCCGGTGGCTGGCCGCGTCGATCTCGACCACGTCCAGGGACGTCCGGCCCGACCAGATGCGCCGGCAGGACTCGCACTCCCCGCACGGCTCCCCGCCCTCCCGGTTCGGGCAGTTGAGCGCCATGGCCAGGATGCGGGCGGCGGTGGTCTTCCCGACGCCGCGGGGGCCGCAGAACAGGTAGGCGTGCGCGACCCGGTCCCCCTCGATGGCCGAGCGGAGCGTGCGGGCGACGGCATCCTGTCCCACGAGCTCGTCGAAGCGGCGGGGGCGGTGGGTGCGGGCGAGCGCGGCGCGAGACACGGGAATCCTGTTCCGACCTAGAGGGCCGACGGCGGGCCGGGGCGGGCCGCGGGGCCCACGCCGGGTCGCGTGCGGACGTGAAAGCGCCCCAGGCTCACCGTGGCGACCTTCGCACGCTTACCGCTGCTACCTTCACGGTCCTGACGGGGTTCACGCGGTCCGCATCCCACGGGCCTGGGGCGTGCTGGATGGTACCGATGGGAGGGCGGCGCTGCAAGCCGGACGAGGGCCCGCTCGCGGCCTCTCCGGGACCGGCCCGGGGCCCGGCGGAGGCTCACGCGTCCTCCCCCCGGAACGCCTCCCGCACGTGCTCGATCCGGACCGTCCCCGAAGCGTCGACCTCCACGGCCACGGCGTCGAAGCGAAACTCCCGGCCCACCCCCGGATGAGCGTGGATCCAGGCCTCCGCGGCGCGGCGCACCTCCCGCCGCTTGGTCCGGCCGATGGCCTCGAGCGGCGGCTGCGGACCGGGGCCGCGGGTCTTGACCTCCACGAAGGCCACGACGGGACCTTCCCGGGCGACGAGGTCGAGCTCGCGCCGGCCGGCGCGCCAGTTCCGGTCCAGGATCTCGAGGCCGGCGCGCTCGAGGCGCTCGGCGGCCAGGGCCTCGCCCCTGCGGGCCAGGTCCGCCCGCTCCCGCCGTCCCGCGGCGCCCGGCACCGACGCGTCAGCCCCCGGCCGCGACCGACTCGGTCCGCACCTCCGTCGCGCGGGCGATCCCCCGGCCGATGGCGCGGGCGATGGCCGTCACCTCGACCACCATCTCGTCGTACTGGTCCGGCGTGAGGGACTGGGCGCCGTCGGAGAGCGCCGAGGCGGGCTCGGGATGGACCTCCACCATGACCCCGTCGGCTCCCGCCGCCACGGCGGCCCGGGCCATGGGAACGACCTTGTCGCGGTGGCCGGTGCCGTGCGCGGGATCGGCGATGATCGGGAGGTGCGACAGCTCCTGCACGCTCGCGATGGCGGTCAGGTCCAGGAGGTTGCGGGCGTGGTGGTCGAAGCTCCGCACGCCCCGCTCGCACAGGATGACCCGGGACTCCCCCTCGAGCACGATGTACTCGGCGGCGAGGAGGAGCTCCTTGATCGTCGAGCCCATGCCGCGCTTGAGGAGGATCGGCTTCCCGGCGCGGCCCGCCTCCCGGAGGAGCGGGTAGTTCTGCATGCTGCGCGCCCCGATCTGGATGATGTCCGTGTACCCGGCCACCAGCTCCACGTCCTCGGGCCCGAGCGCCTCGGTCACCACGGCCAGCCCGGTCTCTCTCCGCGCCAGGGCCAGGAGCTCGAGCCCCCGCTCGCCGAGGCCCTGGAAGGAGTAGGGCGAAGTCCTGGGCTTGAAGGCGCCTCCGCGCAGGATCGTGGCCCCGGCCGCCCTCACCCGGCGGGCCGTATCCATGATCTGCTCCTCCGACTCCACCGAGCAGGGTCCCGCGATGAGGACCACGTCCGGGCCTCCGACCCGGACCCCGTTCGGGAGCTCGACGACCGTGTCGTCGGGCTTCCACTCCCGGCTCACCTGCTTGTATGGCTGGGAGACGTGGATGATGCGCTGGACCCCGGGCAGGACCCGCAGCCGGCCGTCGTCGACCCGGCCGTCGTTGCCGATGAGACCGACCGCCGTCCTCTGGCGGCCGGGGATCGGCTCGGCCTCGTACCCCATCTCCCTTATCGTCTCGGCGACCCGGTCGATCTCCTCACCGGTCGCGCCGTGCTTCATGACTACAAGCATGCTCGTCGAGCTCCTGGATGGACCGTATCTCCGTCGGTCACCACGTCATCAACCGGGCGTCAGGTCGCCGGGATCCACGGGAAGCGGAACCGACAGACCCTCCCGGGCCGGTCGGGTGGGTCCCGACCAGCCCGCCGCGGCGACCAGCGCCCCGACATCGTGGCGCTCCCGAACGTGAGGGTATATGTGCGTGAGAAGCAAGAGTTCGGGCCGCGCATCCCGTGCCAGCGCCGCGACCCTGGAGGGCGAGAGGTGGTTGTCGCCGACCTCCTCGTCCGTGAGCGAGCACTCGGCCACGAGCACGTCGAGGCCGGAGAGGAACTCCCCCAGCCGGGGCTCCACGCCGGTGTCGCCCGTGTAGCCGACCGCGGCCGAGGTCCCGTCGAGCCGCACGGCCTGGCTCTCGTCCGTATGGGGCGTGGCGCACGCCGAGAGGCGGAGGCCGCTGCGGAGCTCCGCGCTCCGCCCGGGACCGATCTCGTGGATCTCCACCGGGAAGCCCGGGTCGAGGAGGAAGTCCCCGAGCGCCTCGGCCAGCGTCTCGAACAACCGCCTCGTCCCCGGCGGCCCCCACACGTCCAGGGCCGTCTCGCGCGGCGGGCGGACGCCGTGGCGCAGGCCGAAGAACAGGCCCGGGAGCGCCCCCACGTGGTCGGAGTGGAAGTGCGTGACCACCAGGTCGGTGAGCTCGCTCCACGGCAGACCGTGACGCGCCAGGGACTGGGCGGCGCCGGGACCGCAGTCCAGGAGCACCCGCCCGCCGTCCACCTCCACGTAGTAGGAGGAGCCGCCCGTGCCGCCCTCCGGGACCACGGTGCCGCAGCCGACCACGACCAGGCGGCCGCCGCGTGCCGGCGCGGCGCTCACGCGACCTGTCCCTCCGGGAGATCTCCGAACTCGACCCCCACCACGGACGAGACGCCGGGCTCCTGCATGGTCACCCCGTAGATCCAGTCGGCCGCCTCGATCGTGCGGGGATTGTGGGTGATCACGATGAACTGCGTCTCGTCCTTGAAGCGCTCGAGCATGCTCGCGAAGCGCCCGATGTTCGTCTCGTCCAGCGGCGCGTCGACCTCGTCCATGACGCAGAACGGGCTCGGCTTGGCCAGGTAGATGGCGAACAGCAGCGAGAGCGCCGTGAGCGCGCGCTCGCCGCCCGACAGGAGGTGGATCCTCTGGGTGCGCTTCCCCCGCGGGCTCGCGGAGATCTCGATGGGCGAGTCGAGCGGATCCTCCGGATCCTCCAGCCACAGGTCGCAGTCGCCGCCCTCGAACAGGCTCCGGAAGGTGCGCTGGAAGTTCTCACGCACCTCCTCGAACGTCTCCCGGAAGGAGCGGGAGGCCTCCCCGTTGATGCGGCGGATCGTGGCGTGGAGGTCGTCGCGGGCCTCCTCGAGGTCCTCGCGCTGGGCAGTGATGAAGTCCAGGCGCTCCTTCTCCTCCTCGTACTCCTCGGCGGCCAGGAGGTTGACCGGGCCCAGGCGGGCCAGCTTGCGGCGGACGTCCTCGAGCTCGCTGGACCAGTCGTCCAGGCTCCCCTCCTCGGGCGGCTCGACGCGCTCCAGGAGCGATTCGAGGTCCTCCTCCCACTCGCCCTCGACCCGCTCGCGGATGGACGTCCGCTTCCCCCGCAGCTCGGCCAGCTCCAGCTCCAGGGCGTGCCGGCGCTCCGCGTGCTCGCGCTCGGTGCGGCGCGCGGCGCGGAGGTGCTCCTCGAGGGCGTCGAGCCGCTCCCGCCGGGCGACCAGCTCGCTCTCGGCCTCACGCACGCGCTCCTCCATCTCGCCCCGGCGCTCCAGGAGCCCGGCCAGCTCCTCGGCGGCCTCCTCCTGCCGCCGGCCGGAGCTCTCCAGGGCCTCCCGCTCCCCGGCGCGCTCCTCCTCGAGGCGCCGGCGGCGGTCGTCCAGCTCCCGCAGCGTGGACCGGATCCGCTCCAGCCGCTCGCGCGCGCCGGAGAGCTCCGACTCCCGGCGGGCCAGCTCGAGCTGGAGCTCGTGCAGCCGGCCGCGCGCCTCCTCCGCGGCCGAGCGCGCCCGGCCGGCCCGCTCCCGCACGCCGGCCAGCTCCTCGGAGGCCCGGTCCCGCTCGGCCCGGAGGTCCTCGAGCCGCTCGCCGCCCTCCCCGAGGCGGCTCCTGGCCTCCTCCAGGGTCCGCTCGAGCTCCTCGATGCGGTCGGCGGCCTCCTGCCGCTCCCGCCGGGCCCGCTCGAGGCGCGAGGCCGCGGTCTCCGCCTCCTCGGCCGCCTCCCGCGCCTTCCGGGCCGCGGCGGCCCGCTCGTCCTCGAGCGCCTCGGCCCGCTCGCGGGCCCCGGCCTGCCGGGCCTCGACCTCCTCCGCCTCCTCGTGCAGGGCCGCGGCCCGCTCGGCGCGCGCCGCCGCGGCCGAGCGCACCTCCTCGAGCTCGGCACGGCGCCTCACGGTCCCGCGCCCCGGCGCGACCTGGCCCAGGCGGACCGCCCCGAACCGGTCCTGGCCCGAGCCGTCGGCGGCCACCCAGCTCCCGTCGCGCGGCTCGAGTCTCCCGTCCGCGTCCACCCGGACGCCGGCCAGCAGGGCCTCGGCCCACTCGCCGCCCGCGCCCCGCGCCTCGACCAGCTCGGCCAGGGGCTGCCCCTCTCCGCCGGCCGGCGCCCGCTCCCGGCGCGGCCCGGGGTCGAGCGGCAGGAGGAGGACCCCCTCCTCGCCCATCTCGCCCAACGCGTCCCGGACACGGCGCACGGCCTCCCAGTCGTCCACGAGCACGCCGTGGAGGTAGCCCCCGAGGGCCGCCTCGACCGCCGGCGCGCGGTCGGCCGCCACCGAGATGGCATCGGCCAGCAGCCCCCGCACGCCGCCGATGTCGTCCGCCCGCTCCAGGAGCGACGCCACGGGCGCAGGGACGTCCCCACCCGAGGCGAGGAGGCTCTCGAGCCCCGAGACCCTCGCCCGCGCGGACGCAAGCTCGCCCTCGACGCTCGCCAGCTCCTCGCGCGTGGAGCGGAGCTCCTCGCGCCGGCGGGCGGCCTCCTCGTGGGCCTCCCGGTGGCGCTCCTCCAGCTCCTCCGCCCGCGCCGCGGCCCGGCGGGCCTCCTCGCGGGAGCTCTCGAGGTCGGCCTCCCGGCTCTCGGTCTCCCCGGCGGCCTCCTCGAGGTCGGCACGGCGGCGCTCGAGCTCGGCGGACCGCTCGGCGATCCGCTCCTCGAGAGCTTCCAGGTCGGCCTCCAGCAGGCGGACATCGCGGCCCAGGGAGGCGGCCTCCTCCTCGGCCTCCTCCTCCGCGCGCCGGGCCTCGTCGCGGTCCGAGGCGAGCGCGCCCGCGCGGGAGGAGAGCTCGGCCTCCCGCTCCCTCAGGCCCTCGAGCTCCGCCTCCTCGGCCCCCACCGTGGCCTCCAGCCGCTCGGTCTCGCCCTCCAGGTGGCTCCGACGCTCCGCCAGGCCCCCGAGCTCCTCCCCCACGGCCTCGATGCGGCGCTCGGCCGCCGAGGCCCGCTCGTCCGCGACGAGCCGGCGGCGCTCGAGCTCCTCGATGCGGCCGCGCACCTCCTCCAGCTCCCTGGCCCGCCGGGCGCGCTCGCGCTCGGCCTCCGCGATCTCCACGCGGATCGTCTCGGCCTCCGTCTCGCGGGTGCGGAGCTCCCCCTCCTCGCCGGGCTGCTCCTTCTCGAGCTCGGCCAGCTCGCCCTCGAGCGCCTCGATTCGGCCGTTCAGGTGCTCGAGCCGGCCTCCCGCCACCGCGACCTCGAGCTGCAGCCGCCGCTCCCGATACGTCCTGTGGCGCTCGGCGCGGCCCCGCTGCTGGGCCAGCGAGCGGACCTTGGTCCCCACCTCGGCGATCACGTCCTCGAGCCGGTCGAGGTCGGTCTGGGCCTGGTCCAGGCGGCGGAGGGCCGTGCGCCGGCGGTCCTTGTAGCGGCCGATCTCGGCCGCCTCCTCGAACAGGGCGCGCCGCTCCTCGGCCCGGTCGCTGAGGATGGCGTCCACCATCCGTCCCTCGATCACCGAGTACTCGGTGGCGCCCAGGCCGGTGTCCCGGCACAGGTCCTGGATGTCCTTGAGCCGCACCGCGTCCCCGTTGAGGCGGTACTCGCTCTCGCCGCCCCGGTAGACCGTCCGGCCGATCACGACCTCCCGGTAGGGGACGGGCAGCGCGCCGTCGTCGTTCAGGATGGAGAGCGTGACCTCGGCCCTGGAGATCGGGCTGCGGTTGGCGGTGCCGCCGAAGATGGCCTCCTCCATCCGCGAGCCGCGGATAGCGGTGGGCCGCTGCTCGCCCAGCACCCAGCGGAGCGCATCGGAGATGTTGGACTTGCCGCAGCCGTTGGGCCCGACCACGGCCGTGATGCCGTCGTGCAGCTTGATCTCGGTCCTGTCCGCGAACGACTTGAAGCCGTGGAGCGTGAGCTTCTGGATCCTCATCCCTGCGTCCCCCGCCTCTTCACGAGGCGGGCGTCGAGGCCCGCCTTCCGGATCATCTCCTCCAGGGCCCCGGCCGCCGCCCGGGCCTCGAACGCTCCGCCGTAGATCTGCCATGCCGTGTCCCCGGACGCCGCCGCGGGCAGCACGTAGGCCGGGATCCCGGCCTCCCGGAGGGAGTCGGCCCGCTCCGCCGCCGCCGCGCGGGAGGCCGACACGCCCAGGCGGAAGGCCAGCGACGTCGGCCGCACGTCCCACGCCCTGGCCTCGTCCTTCCGCCCCCGGTCCACCAGGTCGTCCATGAGGCGGGACGCGACGTCCCTGCCGGGGAGGGCTCCCGCCAGGAGTCGGTAGTAGAGCCGGCCCTGGATCGGCGTCGGCGCCACCATGTAGAGGATCCCGTCGTCCCGCGCCCACTCCCGCGCGCGCCGCACGGCGTCCTCCCGCCGAGCATAGCTCGCGATGAGGATCGAGAACGGGAGCGCCGGGGCCTCCTCGACCAGCGCCGCCTCGCCTCCCGAGTGCGGGGCGGTCCGGCCCGCGGGGGTGTCGGCGGGCGCCCGCTCCGCGGCGGCGGCATGCCCTTCGCCGGCCTTCCCCGCGCCGGCCTCCCCCGCCGCGGACGCCCCGCCGGGCCCCGGCGCGGCCGCCGTGTCCGCGATCGCCTCGGGGGTGCCTCCCGCGCGGGCGCCGCCCCCCTCGCCCGACAGGTAGCGGGCCCCGACCCACCATCCGCCGAAGAGGACCAGGATCAGGGCCGCCCCCAGGGCGATGCGGCCCACGGGGGGACCCGTCCGCTTCCGGTGCCGGCGCCAGCGGCCCGTCTCGGCCGCACGGTCGTCGAGCTCCTCCCCGGCGGCCCGCCGGTCGGCGGGCTCTCGGTCGGCTCGCCGTCCGTCGGCGGCCTCCCGCTCCACCGGCGCGTCATCCTGGGCTCCTCCCTTCAGCCGGAGATCCGTCTCTTCGGACAGGCCGGGGTCGGCGGCGGTCGCGGCGTCGAGGAGGAGGACCAGCGTCCCGCCCGCCCGGGAGACCGTGCGGGCGAGCCGCAGCGCACGGATGGCGGCCGCCCGTCCGCGCGGCTCGTCGCTCTCGACGGGAAGGCCCGACGGCAGGTAGACGAAGTCCCCGCTGCCCCGCACGGCGGCCTGGGCCAGCGACCGCGTCCCGGCGAACACGGCCTCGAGGCCGGGACCGTCCGCCCCGAGGAGCCCGTCCAGGATCCTGGCGCCCCGCCCCGGCGCGGCCAGGACCACGTGCGGCCGTACCTCGCCGGCGGCGGCGGCCACGCGCTCGGCGCGCGAGGCGGCCTCCTCCACGTGCTCATCCGTGCCGGGGACCACGACGACCACGGCGCCGCCCGCGGGCAGCGCCTCGAGCCGGGCGCGGAGCTCCTCGTCCGGCCGCCCGCTCACCGGCGCCTCAGAGGAGGAGGCCCTGGACGCCCGAGCCGGGGCGGATCTCGGTCACCCAGACCCGGAGGTCGCGCTCGCGCCGGAGCTGGCGCGCCGCCGCCTCGGCGGCGTCCCGCGACGGATAGGGACCCACGAGTCCCCGGTACCAGGTCCGGCCCGCGTCGTCCGTGTAGCGCTGCATCGAGGTCGGATAGCCGGCCGCGGAGAGGTCGTCCAGGAGCGTGCGGACCCCCGACGAGTCCCGGGCCGAGGCCACCACCGCGTACACGCCCGATTCGGGGCGGGCGCGGGGAGATCCGCCGCCCGCCGTGGCCGGAGCGCCCTCCACGCCGGCGGGAGGCCCCGCGGACGGGGGCGTCCCGGTCGCCGCGCCCTCCTCGGCCGGGGGCCGCGTGGCGGCGCCGGGGCCCGCCGCTCCCGCGCTGCCCGCTCCGGTCCCGCCGGTCGCGCCCTCTCCTCTCGCCGCGGGCGTCTCCCGCTCCTCCCGCGGGGGCGCCCCCGTGTCGGACCCGGCCCGGGCCACGTGGACCGTCGGCGGGGCCGGGTTCCAGCGCAGGGCCAGCCAGCGGGCGTCCGCCGGACCGCCGGCCGACGCGGCCGGCGCGGCGCTCTCGGGATCCCACAGGAGGAGGGAGTCGTGCCGCGCCAGGAGCACCTGCCCGGCCGGGGTCCCGAGGGGGAGGTCGGACCGCCAGTCGCCGGCGACGACCCGCGTCCCGCCTCCCGCGAGCGGGATCCACACCACCGAGCCCCCCTGCCGCCCCAGGAGGAAGGAGCCCAGGACCGCCGACCTCAGATCGGTGACCGGGGCATCGAGCCTGGCCAGCACCCGCGAGCTGCGGTCGAACCGGTTCACGCTGACGATCTCGGGAGGATCGGAGAGGCCCGCGTACACGTCGTGCGAGGAGGGCGAGGCCGTGAGCGCGGCCAGCGTCCCGTCCAGGGAAACCTCCTCGGCGGACGCCAGGGCCGGGACCGTGAGCACCCGCAGGCTCTTCCGGTCCTGCCCCGTGAGGACCAGGCGCTTGCCCCAGGCCGTGGTGAGGCCGGGCGCCGCGTAGCCGGTCTCGCTGCGGCCGGCGGTGGTGGTGTCCCCGCGGCGCACGATCCACACCGACCCCTTCCGATCCCCGTCGGCCCCGAGGACGGCCAGCGCGCCCTCCTCGACCGGCACGACCCAGGCCGGGCTCCCCGGGAGCCGGTAGCGCCAGGCGCTCTCGGGTCCCACCTCGAGGACACGGCCTCCGTCCGGGTCCAGGAAGGCCCCGTAGCTCCCCCATTCGCTCCAGCGGGCGTCCGCCCCCACGCTCCCCAGCTCCGACAGGCTGTCGGAGAGGGGATCGTAGCGGTAGACGGTGCCGTCGCCCGTCCGGAGGACCACCGCGGGCCCCTCCAGGGCGTAAGCCTCGCTCGCGGCCGGGAGGTCCGCCGACCCCGTCCACAGCACGCGCCCCGGGTCCCGGACGTCGCGAGCGGTCGCCTTCCCCCCGCCGCGCGGGATGGCCAGGAGCGACCAGGCGTCGGCCTCCGCTCCCACGACGAGCCGGATCCCGTGGAGCTCGGCGCTGTCCGCCCGCGAGCGCTCCGACGGCCCGCCGCCCGTCCCCCCGCAGGCCGCCAAGGTCAGTAGGGCCAGGGCCGCACCGCTCCACCGTGCCCGCCGCGCCAGCGCCCTCACGACTCGCTCGGGCGCAGCCGGGGAGCGTCCCCCCACAGGTCCTCGAGCCGGTAGAACTCCCGCACGCGCGGCAGGAAGATGTGGACGATGACGTCGATGTAGTCGAGGAGGATCCAGCGGCCCTGCGAGCGGCCCTCGACCCCGGCGGGCTCGAACCCGAGCTCCTCGAGCCGCTCCACGAGGTTCTCGGCTATGGACCGGGTGTGGACGTCGGAGTCCCCCGACATGATGAGGAAGAAGTCGGTGGCGTCGGAGAGGCCCCTCAGGTCGAGGACGATGGGGTCCCGGGCGTGCCGCTCCAGGGCCGCTTCGGTCAGGAGCGCCAGCTCCGCGGGCGCATCCGGGTCCTCGATCCGGAAGGTCTCCTCCGCGGGGCTCCGCGTGCCCGTCTCGGCTCCTTCGCTCAGAGCTGATCCTCCACCTGATAGGCGATGCCCCACGCGCCGGGACCGGCGTGGGCGGCCAGCACGGCCGTGATGGGCCTGCAGTACGTCTCCAGCGGATCCCAGCGCCGGCGCACCTCCTCCTCCACCGACGCGGCCAGATCCGGAACGCCCGCGTGCACCACTCCGATCCGGTACCGGCGGGCGCCGGCGAGCCCCTCGTCGACCGCGCGGAAGATCTCCTCCCGGGCGGCCTCCTGACCCCGTACCCTCGCGCGGGGAACGACGTTCCCCTCTCCGTCGAGCTCGAGGACCGGGACGATCCCCATGAGCCGGGCCAGCCACGCCTGCCCCCGCCCCAGGCGTCCCGAGCGGAGGAGCCAGTCGATCCTGGCGACCGCGAACACCAGGTTCGACCGGTCGCGCACGCGCTCCAGCTCGGCCGCGACCTCCTCCGTGGAGGCGCCCTCCTCGAGGAGCTCGACGGCGCGGATGACCAGGAGGCCGAGGCCCAGCGAGCCGCTCCGCGAATCGACCAGGCGGCCCCGCTCGGGTCCCACCTCCCGGGCTCCCTTCCGCGCCGCCTCGAACGTCCCGGAGACGGCCGAGCTCAGGAAGACCCCGAGGAAGCGCTCGGCCCCGCCCTCGAGGACGTGGCGGTAGGCCCGGGCGAAGTCGGCGGCCGGCGGCTGGGACGTGGTCGGGTGCGGCGAGTCGGGGTCGGTCAGGAGCCGCAGCACCTCCTCGGCGTCCAGGTCGACGCCGTCGCGGAAGTCGCGGTCCCCCACGATGACGCGGAGCGGGACCACCTCAACGCCCTTCTCCCGCACCCAGGCCGGGGGAAGGTCGGCCGAGGAGTCGGTCACGACTCTGCCCGTGCGGACGGCGCGCCCATCCGGCGCCGCCTGCGTGTCCTCGACCCGGCGGGACACGGGAGGACCCAGCCCGTCCAGGGCACGCTCCACGGCGGCCGGCTCGTCGGCGTGAATGTGGACCCGCGCCAGGTCCCCGGCTCGGATCACGATGAGCGAGGTCCCCAGGCCGTGCACGAGGCCGCGGATCGCCTCGGAGGAGGGGAGGTCCCCGCCCTCGAACGCCAGCTGCGTGCAGTAGCGGCCCTCGCCGGGCTCTCCCGACCCGTCGACCGGGACCGGCCCCGCGGCGATCTCCCCGCCGCCGTCGCCCGCGGACTCCTCCCCTCCCCGGTCCACGAGGTGCACCACGCCCTCCAGCATCTCGACGAAGCCCCGGGCCCCCGCGTCCACGACCCCCGCCTCGCGGAGCGCCGGGAGCATGTCCCGCGTCCGCGCCAGCGACCGGCGCGCCGTCTCCCGGACCTCGCACAGCCAGTCGTAGAGGTCCTCGCGCTTCCGGGCGCGGTCCCGGCCGGAGCGGGCGGCTTCCCGAGCCACGGTGAGGATCGTGCCCTCCCGGGGCGTCTCGAGAGCCTCCCCGAGCGACCGGGCCCCGGCCACGGCCGCGTCGGCGACCTCGGCGGCGCCGGCGCGCGCCCGCCGGCCCAGGTGGCTCGCGAAGCCCAGGAGGAACTGCGAGACGAGCATGCCGGAGTTGCCCCGCGCCGCGAGGACCCCGGCGCGGGCGGCCGTCTGCGCCACGTCGTGGAGCGAGGCGCCCTGGAGCGGGCGTACGGCGTCCGCCACGGAGCGGAGGGTGAGGGCCAGGTTCGTCCCCGTGTCCCCGTCGGCCACGGGGAAGACGTTGATGCGGTCCAGGTCCGAGCGCTCGGCGGAGACCCGGTCGGCGGCGGCCAGGAGGGCGCGACGCAGGCGCGCGCCGTCGCAGTAGGCGATCCTGGCCGGGGGGCGCGCGGCCGCCCGGGGTTCGGCGGGAGGTCGGCCCGGGGACACGGTCGGGCGGCTACTCCTCCGCGACCACCCAGATCTTGATCTCCGGCCGGACCTCGGCGTGGAGGTCGACGGAGACCCGGTAGACGCCCAGCTCCTTGATCGGCTCCTCGAGCTGGAGCGTCCGGCGGTCCACCTCGAAGCCCCGCTCCGCCAGGCGGTCGGCGATGTCCTGCGCCGTGACCGACCCGAAGAGCTTGCCCTCCTCGCCCGCGCGGACGGAGAAGGAGAGGGACAGGCCTTCGAGCTCCGAGGCCAGGTCCTCGGCCACGTGCCGCTCGCGGGAGGCCGCACGCTCGCGGCGGCGGTGCTCCTCCTCGATCCGCTTCAGGTTCCCCTCGGTGGCCCGCCTGGCCAGGCCGCGCGGGATGAGGAAGTTGCGGGCGTAGCCGGGCTTGACGTCGACGACGTCCCCCGCGCTGCCCAGGTTCTCGACGTCCTCCTGCAGGATGATCTCGGTCATGGTCTCGTCCTCGTCGTATCGGTTCGGCTGGCCGGCCGCGGGGCGGAGCCCCCCGATCGGCACGTCATCTCTCGTCCGTCGGTCGTCGCGTCCTCATCTCGGACCCGGAGGCGCCGCGAGCCTGCGGCGCAGGTCCAGCCACGTATCCCCCAGGCCCAGCACCAGGGCGGCGACGAACGCCACCGGATAGAGCAGCACGGCCACCGCCGCCCACAGCAGGGCCATCCATCCCGAGGTGATCGCGCCCCCGACTACCCACAAGAGTACGCCTGCGCCCCGGAGAAGGTACAGGCCCGACATCAGGACCAGGAGATTCTCCCCCACCCTGGCGGCCACGTCCCCCAGCGGCGCCAGGAAGAGGACGAGCCCCCCGACGACGAGCCACACCAGGTGGTCGCTGAACCGGAAGTCGCGCACCGGTCCGAGCGCCTCGTCGCGTCCGGACAGCCGGGCGCCCACGTAGGAGCCCACCCCCAGCGCGGCCAGCGAGGCCAGCGCCAGGAAGCCCGGGTACAGGCGCACCTCCCAGTCGAACACCCGGTAGATGGCGGAGCCGAGCTCCCGCGCCATCGGCCCCCGGTCCCCGCTCAGCCAGGTGGAGGCCGCGCTCGCGGCCCGCCCCAGCTGCTGGCCCATGCGCCAGTCCAGCTCGGAGAGGAGCCCGGAGCGGAAGATGGCCGCGATCCCGACCACCGCCAGCGCCCCCGCCAGGGCGGTCATGCCCCGCGTCACCAGCCCCCTCTCCCTGCGGCCGACCGTGGCCAGCGCGAAGGCGCCTCCCAGGAGGAGGGCCCAGGCCCGCTCCACGTACCACATGGGACCCTGCATCCCCGTCACGAGGCCCTGGAAGGCGGCCGCGAGGACGAAGATGGCCAGGGCCACGGCCCACGGGCTCTGGCGCCGGAACGCCAGCAGGTAGACCGCCAGCGGGACGAGGACGAGCACCAGCGGGCTGACCGGCGACAGGGCCAGGACGGCCCCCGCCAGCGCCAGGGCGCGCACCAGGGACCAGCCCCGGGGGCTCACCCCGATCCCGCCCGCCGTCTCCCGGCCTTCCGCTCCCGTCAGCCCTTATAGCCCTCGATGTAGGGGACCAGCGCCAGGAAGCGCGCGCGCTTGATGGCCGTGCACAGCTGGTGCTGGTGCCTGGAGCACGCGCCCGTGGCCCGGCGCGGCAGGATCTTGCCGCGGTCGGTAATGTAGCGGCGCAGAAGATCGGCGTTCTTGTAGTCCACCCGGTCCACGCGCCGGTCGCACAGCTTGCAGCTCTTGCGGAATGCAGCCATGGCTCAGTCCTCCTCGTCCTCGTCGTCGCGATCGTCCTCGTCCTCCTCCTCTTCCTCTACACCTCGCTCGGAGGGCGGAAGCGCGGACTCCCCTTCGGACAGGACGACGAGATGGCGCAGCACCGCCTCGTCCATCTTCAGGGCGTTCTCGAACGGCTTGATGTGCTCGGGCTCGGTGCGGAACTGGGCCACGACGTAGTAGCCGTTGGCCTCGCCGTCGATCTGGTAGGCCAGCTGGCGCTTGCCCCAGTGCTCGACGGCCGTGATCTCTCCGTCGCCGCCGGAGAGGCGCTCGTGGAAGCGCTCGAGCTTCCCGTCGATCTCCTCGGGCTCGAGGGTCGACCGGAAGATGTACACCGTCTCGTAATCTCTCACGTCTCCTCCTTCGGTCTCGTTCGGCCCCGGGTCCAGCCCGGAGCAGGAGTCGGATGGCGGGCCGCGCGGGCCCGCCGGCTGTCGGCGCCCCCTTCCGGAGGCGCGCCCGCGGGTCCTCTTACACCAGGTGCCCCGCGAGGTGCATCAGCTGGCGCCACGCGGCGCTCACGCCCTCGCTCCCGCCGGGCACGATCCCGTGCACGCGGGCGAACCAGGGCGCCAGCACCAGCGACACCACGCTGATGAGCTTGATGACGATGTTCATGGACGGGCCCGAGGTGTCCTTGAAGGGATCACCCACCGTGTCGCCCACCACCGCCGCCTTGTGCGAGTCGGAGCCCTTGCCGCCGTGGGCGCCCGTCTCGATGTACTTCTTGGCGTTGTCCCAGGCCCCCCCGGCGTTGGCCATGAACAGGGCCAGGAGCACGCCGCTGATGGTGGCGCCGGCCAGAAGACCCCCCAGGGCCGCGACGCCCAGGAAGTAGCCGACCACGACCGGAACGGCGATGGCCGTCAGCCCCGGCACGATCATCTCCCTCAGGGCGGACCGCGTCGAGATGTCGACGCAGCGGGCCGGATCCGGCTTGCCCGTCCCGTCCATGATGCCGGGGATCTCGCGGAACTGGCGCCGGACCTCCTCGACCATGCCCGCGGCCGCGCGGCCCACGGCCGTCATGGTGAGGGCCGAGATGAAGAACGGGGTCACGCCGCCGATGAACAGGCCGATCACGACCAGCGGGTCGACCAGGTCGATCCCCGTCCGAGTGAGGCCCACGGCGTTCGCGTAGGCCGAGAACAGGGCCAGCGCCGTGAGCGCGGCCGAGCCGATCGCGAAGCCCTTCCCGATCGCCGCCGTGGTGTTCCCGAGCGCGTCCAGGGTGTCGGTGATCGCCCGGACGCTCGGCCCGAGCCCGCTCATCTCGCTGATCCCGCCCGCGTTGTCGGCAATCGGGCCGTACGCGTCCACGGACATGGTCACGCCGACCGTGGCCAGCATGCCGACGGCCGCGATCCCGATCCCGTACAGGCCCGAGAACTTGAAGGCCAGGAAGATGGCCACCGAGATGAGGAGGAGAGGCACGGCCACCGACTCCATCCCGACCGCGAGGCCGGTGATGATGTTGGTGGCGGCGCCCGTCTCCGAGGCATCGGCGATCCTTCGCATGGGGCGGCCCGCCGTGTACCACTCGGTGCTGATCCCGATCGCCATGCCGCACAGGGAGCCGAAGAGCATGGCCCAGAACGGCCCCGAGGCCCGGCTCAGGAGATGCCAGTGGTCGGCCGTCGTCCCGGCGAACACGTCCAGCTGGACGGTCACGAAGTAGGCGGCGATCCAGAACAGGATGCCGGCCACGAACGTGGTGTTCCGGAGGGCCGAGGCGGGATTCATCTTCTCCAGGATCCGCATGGCCAGGACCCCGACCACGCTGGCCAGGAGCCCCAGCATCACGAACAGGACGGGCAGGGCCACCGCCTCGAGCCGCTGGCCGCTGGCCACGTAGGGGCTCGAGACCGCGATCACGATGGTGGCGACCACCGAGCCCACGTAGGACTCGAAGATGTCGGCGCCCATCCCGGCCACGTCGCCCACGTTGTCGCCCACGTTGTCGGCGATCGTGGCGGGGTTGCGCGGGTCGTCCTCCGGAATCCCCGCCTCGACCTTCCCGACCAGGTCCGCCCCGACGTCCGCCGCCTTGGTGTAGATGCCGCCGCCCACGCGCGCGAAGAGCGCGATGGAGGAGGCGCCCATGGCGTAGCCGGAGATGATCTCGCCGAACGTCTTGAAGGAGAAGCCGGGGGCGGCCGGGTGCAGGAAGATGAGGATCACCGCCCCGATGCCCACCAGCCCCAGGCTCGCCACGGCCAGGCCCATCACCGAGCCGCCGCTGAAGGCGACGCGCAGGGCGCGGGCCTGCCCGGACGCACGCGCCGCCTCGGCGGTGCGGACGTTGGCGCGGGTGGCCGCCTGCATCCCGAAGAAGCCGGCCAGGATCGACGAGCACGCGCCGAACGCGTAGGCGGCCGCGGTCCTGCCCCCGATCAGGAGCCACAGGACGAGCGCCACCACGACGATGAACGGTATGAGGACCGTGTACTCGCGGCGCAGGAAGGTCATGGCGCCGGAGTGGATCTGCTCGGCCAGATCCCGCATCAGGTCGCTCCCCTCGGGCTGGCTCCGGACGTAGGCGTACAGCGCCCACGCGAACGCCAGGCCGATGAGGCCCAGATACAGCGCGTAGTTCGAGTATACCTCCACGAGCCTGTCTCTCCTCTCTGGATGGGTCCGTTCGCTCCGGAGCCGGCTGGAGCCCGCGGAGCCCACCTCCGGGCTCCGCGCCTCCCCGCTCCGGTCGGGTCAGCCGTTGTAGCGGCTCATGGCCGCCGGGGCGCCCTCCTCGATCCAACACTCCACGGCCGAGGTCGCCCGGCCGAAGGTCTCCAGCACCGCCTCTTCCTCGGCTCCCGGGAGCGGCGAGAGCACCCAGTCGGCCAGGTCGATGCGGTCGTCGTGGGGCCGTCCCACGCCGATCCGTAGCCTGGCGTACTCGCGGGTCCCCGCCGCCGCCTCCACGGAGGCCAGGCCGTTGTGCCCCCCGGGAGAGCCCGAGGCCCGCAGCCTCAGGGTCCCGGGCTCCAGCGAGACGTCGTCGACCAGGACGAGGAGGTCGTCCTCGACCCGGAAGCCCGGCTCACGCCGCAGCTCGCGCACGAGCCTGCCGCTGCGATTCACGTAGGTGAGGGGCTCGAGGAGCCGGACGTCGGCGCCGGCCCGCCGGCCCTCGGTGACGAGGGCGGGGCCGCGCTCGCGCCAGGCCGGGAACGACCACGCGGAGCGGAGCCGGTCGGCCAGCCACCACGCCACGTTGTGCCGGGTGTCCCGATACTCCTCTCCGGGATTGCCGAGGGCGAGGATGGCCTTCACGCCACCGCTCCGTACCGCGGGCGGCCGGCGGCGCGTCTACTCCTCCCCGGCCTCCTCTTCGCCCTCTTCGGCTTCCGCCTCGGCCAGGCGCCGGGCTCGCTCGCCGGGCTCGCCTTCCAGCTCGCCCTCCAGCTCGCCCTCGAGGGCCTCGAGCGCCAGCGCGACCTCTTCTTCCTCCTCTTCCTCCTCGACCTGGATCACGGTGGGCGGCACCACCACGCACAGCGTCAGGTCCAGGTCCTCGAGGGGGCGCACGCCGCCGGTGTTCAGGTCGGCCACGTGCAGGGAGTCGCCGATCTCGAGGCCCGAGACGTCGAGCTCGAACTTCTCCGGGATCTCCCCGGGGAGGCACTCGACCTCGATCTCGTGCCGGCTCTGCTGGAGGATCCCGCCGTCCTCGCGGACGCCGAGGGGGCTCCCCACGAGCTCGAGCGGCACGGCCACCCGGATCGACTCGTCGGCCCGGATCTGGAAGAAGTCCACGTGCAGGACCCGACGACGCCACGGGTGCCTCTGGACCTCCCGGATCAGGACCTTCCGGGGCTCGCCGCCGTCCACCTCCAGGTCGACGAGCGTGTTGTCCACGCTGATCCGGTCCAGGAGGTTCTGCAGCTCCTGCTCACGGATCTTGAGGTTGCGGGACGCCTCTCCGTGGCCGTAGACGACCGCGGGGACGAAGCCCTCCCGGCGCATCCGCCGCGCCGATGGGGACCCCGTCTCGCTCCGTTCCTCGGCCTTCAGATTCGCTTCGACCGCCATGTCGTGCCTCTCTAGCTCTGCTCGCTGGTCACCGGTCGCGCCTCGATGACGGGGGCGCCGTCCTCCGACGACGGCCCGTCGAACAGCGAGCTGACCGACCGGTTGAAATGCGTGTTCTCGATGGCCCGGGCGAGCAAGCCCGCCACGGACAGGATCTTCAGGGACCCGAGCGCCTCCCGCTTCTCCGCGGGGACCGCGATCGTGTCCGTCACCACCACTTCCTCCACGTTCACGGCGTTGAGCCGCTCGATGGCCGGACCCGAGAGGAGCGCGTGGGTCGCGACGCAATACACTTCGGCCGCGCCACGTTCCTTCAGGGCCGTCACGGCGCCGGACATCGTGCCCGCCGTGTCGATCATGTCGTCCACGATCAGACAGGGACGCCCGTCCACCTCGCCGACCACGTTGGAGACCTCGGCCACGTTGACGCCCGTTCGCCGCTTGTCGATGATGGCCAGGCTCGCGTTCCCGAGCCGCTGGGCGTAGCCCCTGGCCATCTTGGCCGCGCCCACGTCGGTGGCCACCACGACGGGCCGGACGAGCTCCATCTCCGCGTAGCGCCCCGTCAGCACGGGCGCGGCGTAGAGGTGGTCGACCGGGATGTCGAAGAAGCCCTGCAGCTGGTGCTGATGGAAGTCGATCGACAGCAGTCGGTCGGCGCCGGCCGCGGTGATGAGGTTCGCCATCAGCTTGGCCGCGATCGACACCCGCGGCTGGTCCTTCCGGTCCTGCCGCCCGTAGCCGAAGTACGGGACCACGGCCGTCACCCGGGCCGCCGAGGCCCGCTTGGCCGCGTCGATCAGGATCAGCAGCTCGAGCACGTTCTCGGCCGGCGGGTTCGTGGGCTGGATGATGAACACGTCCCGCCCGCGCACGTTCTCGTCGATGCGGACGAAGATCTCCCCGTCCGCGAACCGCTTCAGGGTCACGTCGCACAGGGGCCGGCCCAACTCTGTCGCTATCCGCTCGGCCAGAGCCGGATTCGCGGTCCCGGCGAGCAGCATCATCGGGCTCGCCGTGGCCGATAGCTCGGACATTCTCTCCTCTGCGCTGACCCGGGTCCGATTCTTCAGTAGCCCATTAGCCTACACACCGCCGCGGCGGGCGTCAACGCGGGTCCTCGAGATCGCCCCCGCACGAGGCGTCCCCCCCCGGAACGTAGCTAGGAACCGCCGGCAGGTCGGGGATCTCGGTGGCGGCGGCGGCCCGGGCGAAGCTCTCCACCCAGCGGTAGACGTCCCACTCGCGGACCACCGCGCGCAGCCGGTCCATCCGGCCGCGCCGCTCCTCGGCGGACATCGACGCGGCGCGGGCGATCGCGTCGGCCACCTGGACGGTGTCGTACGGGTTCACCAGGAGCGCGCCGTCCTGGAGCTGGGGCGCGGCCCCCGCGAACTCGCTCAGGATGAGGACCCCGTGGCCGTCCACGCTGGACGCGCAGAACTCCTTGGCCACCAGGTTCATGCCGTCCTTGAGCGGGGTCACGAGCGCGATCGAGGCCTTCCGGTAGTGGGCCACCAGCTCGGGGCGGTCCAGGCTCCGGTACAGGTAGTGGACGGGGACCCAGGACTCGCGAGTGAACCTCCCGTTGATCTCCCCCACCCTGCGCTCGATCTGGCGCTTGAGATCGTGGTACTCCGGGATGTGCTCCCGGCTGGGGACGACCAGCTGCACGAGCGTGATGCGCCCCCGGAGCTCGGGATGGCGCTCCAGGGCGGCCTCGAAGGCGTCCAGCCGGTTCGGGATGCCCTTGGTGTAGTCCAGGCGGTCGACGCCCAGCATCATCTGGCCCCGGGGCGAGATGCCTCCCAGCTCGGCCATCGCCCGGGTCGCCCGCTCGCTCCGCGCCAGGCCGTCGAAGTCGTCGAAGTCGATGCTGATCGGGAACGCTCCCACCCGGACCTCGCGGCCGCCGCAGGTGCACGCGACCACGGGGCCCTCTCCCTCGATCCGGGCCTCCCGCAGGAACAGGCCCACGCACTCGAGGAAGTTGTCGCGGTCCCGCACGGTCTGGAACCCGACCAGGTCGTAGGCCAGGAGGCCGCGGAGGATCTGGGTTCGCCACGGGAGCTTGACCATGATGTCGGGCGACGGGAACGGGGTGTGGAGAAAGTAGCCGATCCGGTTCCCGACGTTCATCTCGCGCAGGGCGGCCGCGACGAGCATCAGGTGGTAGTCCTGCACCCACAGGTAGTCGTCCTCGCCGGCCGTCCGGGCCATCGCGGCCGCGAAGCGCCGGTTCACGTCCCGGTACGCCTCCCAGTAGTCCGGGTCGAACCGGAAGAGCGTCTGGAGGTCGTGCAGGAGCGGCCACAGCACCTCGTTGGAGAAGCCGTAGTAGTAGTGGTCCCGATCGTCCTCCGAGAGCGGAACCGGCTCGAGGTCGTAGCCGGCGTCCCCGGTCACCCGGTCGAGCTTCTCCTGGAGGCCGGCCTCGAGGGGCCCCGTGAGGCCCGGCCAGCCCACCCACACGCCGCCGGTGTTCCGGAGGACGGGCGCGAGGGCGGTGACCAGCCCTCCGGAGCCCGCCTCGACCTCCCATCCGACTCCGGTGCGCTCCATGACGAGCGGGAGCCGGTTGGAGGCCACCACGATCCGCCGGCCCGGGAACGTGGGGCCGGACCCGAGGGGCCAGCGCGGCTCAAACATCGGCCGGCTCCGGCCGCAGGCCGGAGCCGGCCGGGGCGTCCTCGTCCGCGCCGCCGCCGCGCCCCGCCCTCTCGCCCGTACGCTGCACGTGGACGGTCCGGGTGGGATAGGCGAAGTCGATCCCCTCCTCCGCGAAGCGTCGCACGAGCTCCAGGTTCACCTCCTGCTGGATGTCCATGTAGACGTTGAACGCGGGATCGGACACGAAGTAGACGGTCTCGTACACGAGCGCCGACTCGCCCAGCTCCTTCAGGTGCGAGCGGTCCACCCGCACCTCCTCGTGCCGCGACAGGCTCTCGCGGATCATGTCGGGGATGCGCTCGGCCGCCTCGGGAGGCGTCCCGTAGGTGACGCCGACCGTGAACACGACCCGCCGCTCGCGCATGCGGCCGTAGTTGCGGATGCGCGAGCCCAGGAGGTCGGCGTTCGAGAAGACGAGCTGCTCGCCCGAGAGGCTCCGGATGCGGGTGGTCTTGATCCCGATCTGCTCGACGGTCCCCATGTGGTCGCCCACGGTGAGGAAATCCCCGATCACGAAGGGCTTGTCGAGCACGATCGAGAGCGAGGCGAACAGGTCGCCGAGGATCGTCTGGACCGCCAGGGCCACCGCGATCCCGCCCACCCCGAGCCCCGCCAGGAGCGTCTTGATCTCGAATCCCAGGTTGTCCAGGGCCAGGAGGAGGACGGTGGACCACAGGGCCAGCTTCCCGAGGAAGCCGAAGGCGCTCATGGTCGTGACCGCCTCGGCATCGTCCGCGAGCTGGTGCCGCCGGTAGTGGTCGAGCGTGAACCCGATGACCGCGCTCCCCCACACGCCGGCCTGGGCGAGGAGGGCGAGGACCGCCACGACGCGGATCCCGCCCTCGACCGCCGACGGAAGGGCCACGAACCACGCGGCCGCCCACACGGCCACGACGAAGAGGAAGGGCGCGCCCGTCCGGTCCAGGAGGAGCGAGGCCAGGTCGTCCAGGCGCGTCTCGGTCCGCCGCGAGACGGCGGTCAGGCGGCCGACCACCAGGCGCGCCGCCACGCGCAGGAGCGCGAGGGTGGCCGCCAGTACCCCCAGAGCCACGAGCCAGCGCCCGGGCGTGTTCCCCCACCAGGTCGTCTCCCAGAGTCCCATCAGCCTCCGTCTCCCGCCGCGTCGGCCCAGCGATCGAGGAACCCGCGGAGCTCGGCGGGCGGCCGGATCCACACGTCCGCCGCCGTCGGCCGGAGCTGGTCGCGCACCAGCACGGCCGCGCCCCGGCCCTCGATCGCCCGGAACGCGTCCTCGTCCGTGTCGTCGTCGCCCAGGTAGGCGGCCGCTCCCGGCTCGAGCTCGTCCAGCACGGTCCGGACCGCGAAGCCCTTGTCCCGCCCGGGCACCCGGAGCTCCAGCCCTCCGTCGAACGGGCGGAGGTCGAGCCCCCGGCTCCGGGCCACCGGTTCCCAGGCGCTCCGCGCTGCGCGCAGCGCGCGCTCGGCTTCCTCCGCCTCGCCGCGCACGTGCAGCGCCAGCGCCGCGGGCTTACGCTCGAGCCGTCCGCCGCCCCCGGCCGCCCGCACCCTCTCGGCGGCCTCGTCGAGCCCGGCCCGGGCCTCCTCGGGGAGCTCGACGCGTCCGGCCGGGCCGCCCGGCGGGGCGCGCTCCCAGCCGTGCGTGCCCCACGTCTCCGGCGGGGGCTCCAGGGCCAGGAGGTCCCGGACCTCGGCGGCCGGGCGCCCGCTCACCACGACGATCCGGGTCCCTCCGTCGCGGATCGCCTCCAGCCGGGAGGGCACCCCCTCGTAGGGACGCGCCTCCATCGGGTCGACCCGGAAGGGGGCGAGCGTCCCGTCGTAGTCCAGGAAGAGGACCCGGCGCGGCTCCCGCCGCACCCGGGAGAAGAGGGCGTCCAGGTCGAAGCCTTCCCCGAGGACCTTCACGCGTCGCGCGCCGTCCCGTGCCCCCGACCGAGCCTCTCCACGAGGACGTCCCTCAGCACCACGGCGTTGTTCCGCTCGGTGTCGCGCGCCCCGTACACGAGCGTCACGGGCCCGTCGCGCGCGGCCTCGAGCAGGGGCTCCAGCGCCTCCGGCCTCTCCCGGAGCTCCTGGCGGTAGCGCCGCCGAAAGCCTTCCCAGCGCTCGGGGTCGTGGCCGAACCACTTCCGGAGCTCGTCGCTCGGCGCCACGTCGCGGGTCCAGGCCTCCAGGTCGAGCGCCTCGCGGCTCCTGCCCCGGGGCCACACGCGGTCGACCAGGAACCGGCGCCCGTCGTCCTCCGAGGGCTCCTCGTACGCCCGCTTGATGTCGACGTCGACCTCCATGCCACCTCGCCCTCGCGGGAAGCCCCGCGTCGGTCGGCGCTCCCCCGGCGGCCGTCCGGCCCGCCCCCTTCGACCCTGCCGCTCGCGCCCCCTCGCGGCGTGCGAATTCCATACCGCCGCCCTGCCGCTTCGGCGCCCGGCGGGCGCGGCACTAGGGACGCTCGCCTCTCTCTTGCAGCCGGGTGGGGAGGGAGGAGGCGTCCGGAGCCGGGGGACCCAACCGCTGCCGGACGCGTAGGTGCAGGGGACCCGAGACACGTGGAGCGACACGGGGGACCAGGGTGCGACGCATAGACGATCCGCGTCAGCGACAGCAGCAGGCAGGAGGGCCGGGAGACGGCTCGGGCTCCATGTGGAGCCGGGGACGCCGCGGGGGCCTCCTGTGGCTGCTCCTCGCGGTCCTGCTCATGGCGTGGCTGTGGGGTCCGCTGGGCCCGGGCCAGAGCGACCGCACCCACATCAGCTACACGGCCTTCCGCCAGCAGGTCGATGACGGGAACGTCCAGCAGGTCGAGGTCGTGGGCTCCAAGATCCAGGGACAGCTGGCCTCCTCCGCCCGGACCACCAGCGGCGGGCAGACCGAGACCTACACCAGGTTCGTCACCTACGTCCCCTCGTTCGGGGACCCGGACCTCCTCCAGACGCTCCGGAGCAAGGGGGTCACGGTCCAGACGGAGCCGCAGTCGGACTTCTCGTGGTGGGCCATCCTGCTCCAGATCGCGCCCTTCCTCCTCCTCATCTGGCTCGGCTGGCTGTTCATCTCCCGGATGCGGCAGCAGGGGCAGAGCATCTTCTCGATGGGGCAGTCCAAGGCCAGGGCCTACGACCGGAGCGAGGAGGGGACCACGTTCGAGGACGTGGCCGGGCTCCAGGGCGCCAAGCGGGAGCTGGAGGAGATCATCGAGTTCCTCTCCGATCCCGACCGCTTCCAGCGCCTGGGCGGCGAGATCCCCCACGGCGTCCTCCTGGTCGGCCCCCCGGGGACCGGGAAGACGCTCCTGGCCCGGGCCGTGGCGGGCGAGGCGGAGGTGCCCTTCTTCAACATGACGGGCTCCGACTTCATGGAGATGCTCGTCGGGGTCGGCGCCTCCCGGATCCGTGACCTGTTCAAGGAGGCCAAGAAGGCCGCGCCCTCCATCATCTTCATCGACGAGCTGGACTCGATCGGCCGGCGGCGGGGAGCGGGCCTGGGAGGGGGCCACGACGAGCGGGAGCAGACCCTCAACCAGCTCCTCTCCGAGATGGACGGCTTCGACCCCAACCACGAGGTCATCGTCATGGCCGCGACGAACCGGCCGGACATCCTCGACCCCGCGCTGCTGCGGCCGGGGCGGTTCGACCGGCGGATCACGGTGGACCTGCCCACCAGGCAGGCGCGGCGCGAGATCCTCGAGCTGCACGCCCGGGAGAAGCCGCTGGCCGAGGACGTGGACCTCGACGAGGTGGCCCGCGGGACGCCCGGCTTCAGCGGCGCCGACCTCAAGAACCTGCTGAACGAGGCCGCGCTCCTCGCGGCCCGCAGGGACCGCCAGCGCATCGAGCGGGAGGACATCGAGGCCGCCCGCGACAAGGTCCTCATGGGCCTCGAGCGGGAGAATCTGGCCCTGACGGACGAGGAGAAGGAGCTCCTGGCCTACCACGAGGGGGGGCACACCGTCCTGGCGGCCGTCCTCCCGCACGCCGATCCCCTCCACAAGGTGACCATCGTCCCGCGCGGGAAGGCGATGGGGGTGACCCAGCAGCTCCCCGAGCGGGACAAGTACCTCTACAGGCGAGAGTACGTGGTCGATCGGCTCGCGGTCATGATGGGGGGGCGGGCGGCCGAGGACCTGGTCATGGGGACCTCCACCTCGGGCGCCGAGCAGGACCTCAAGCAGGCCACGCAGCTGGCGCGGAAGATGGTCCTGGACTGGGGGATGAGCGACCGGTTCAAGGACATCTCGTTCGGCGGCCGGCGCGAGAACGTGTTCCTGGGCGAGCAGATCGCCCAGCAGCGCGAGTACAGCGAGCAGACTGCGCGCGAGGTGGACGAGGAGGTCCAGAAGATCCTGAGCGACGCCTACGGGCGCGCCATCGGGACGCTGCGCGAGCACCGGGAGGGCCTGGACCGGCTCGCGAAGGAGCTCCTCGAGCGCGAGGAGATCCGCGGCGAGCGCGTCCTCGAGATCCTGGGCGTGGACGGCCAGCACGAGGCGCGTGCGGACGACGCCGAGGAGGGCGGCCCGGCCGCGCGGCACGACGGGGACGGCCGGCCGGAGGCGGCGACGGCGGGCGCCGACGGCGGGAGCTCGAAGGACGCGGCCGGCTAGACGTCCCCGGCGCCTTCGGCGCCGCCGCCCTCCGGGGTCGGAGGGTCCTCTCCCCGCACCCGGAAACCGCGCGGCGCGTACAGCGTGCGGATCGGAAAGGGAATCTCGATCCCCTCCTCGCCATAGCGGGCGTGGAGGCGCTTGATGAAGGCGTGCCGGACGCGGAACTGCTCGCCCCAGTCCTTCACCCGCATGCGCACCACGAAGCCGATCGACGAGTCGCCGAAGGCCTGGTAGCGCACGATCGGCTCGTCGTCCCCGTAGCCGACCTCGAGCTCCTCGAGCACCTCGCTCGCCACCTCCAGCGTGACATCCTCGACCTGCTGGAGGTCGCTGTCGTAGGCGACCCCGACCTCCACCCGCACCCAGTAGGGATGGGCCGGACGCGCGTAGTTGGTGAGGATGGAGTTGGCCAGCGTCGCGTTGGGGACGATGATCTCGTGGTCGTCGATCCGGGAGCGGATGGTGGTGTTCCGCCACTGGATGTCGGTGACGTAGCCCTCCTCCCCCGAGCTCAGCAGGACGAAGTCCCCGCTCCGAACCTGGCGGGCCAGGATGATCTGGAAGCCCGAGAACAGGTTGGAGAGCGTATCCTGGAGGGCCAGGGCCACGGCCAGGCCGCCGATCCCGAGCCCCGTGACCAGCGGCGTGACCTCGATCCCCAGGTTCTGGAGGACGAGGAACAGGCCCAGGACGAAGACCAGGATGCGGGCCACGTTCTGGAGGAGGCTCGTCGAGGGCACGCCGCCGCTCTTCCGGCGCGCCCACATCTCGACCCCGCGCGCGGAGGCCCGCGCCGCGACGACGGTCAGGGAGAGGAAGACGATCGCGACCAGGGCCTTCCGAATGGTCGTCTCCAGCCCGCTCCCGAGCTGGGAGACCGAGAGGAGCGCGCCGTAGGCCCCGGCGGAGGCGAACCACACGAAGGTCATGCCCCGCAGGGAGTCCATGACCGCCTCGTCCCAGCGCCAGCCGGTCTGCCGCGCCTTCTTCCGGAGACGCGCGACCAGGATCGTCTCGGACAGCACGCCCAGGACGCATCCGCCCACGAAGAGGGCCGCGGGGAGGATCCAGCGCGTGAGGTCGCCCACCTCGATCACGACCGCCCCCCCTCCCGGCCGGGGCGGTCGTCCGCGCGGCCGCGCCGGACGTTCGGTCGGCCCCGGACGGCCGGGGCCGCGCGGGAGGCCGGTGCAGCGCTGGAAGCCGGCGCCGCCCGCCGTGCGTCGCCGCGGATCCCGAGCCCCATCACCGTGTCGCGCGAAGGGCGCGTGCGGCCGGACCGGGTCCCGCGGACCGGAGCCCGGCCGGATGCGCAGGACAGGCGATCAGACTTCCCGACCCCGACCGAGAGGAGCGACGACCGCATGAGCCAACCGCGCACAGCCCACAGGGGCCCCGCCGTCCTCGAGCTCGAGCCGGGGACGTACTGGTGGTGCCGCCGCGGACGTTCCGGGAGGCAGCCCTTCTGCGACGGGACCCACGAGGAGGTCTGAGCGCCCCCCGGCGCGCCCGGCCCTGCGCCGGGTGCGGTGGGCTCCGCGTTCGATCTCGGGCTGTGAGGGCTCACCGCGGGCTCCTCCCTCGGGATCCAGTCGCGGACGTCGGCGGGCCCGTCCCCGGCCCGGAGGGGCATCCCCCGATACCGCCGGTTGGAACGCCGGCCGGCGGGGGTCCGTGCGAAGAGCCCGGGACCGGACGCCGGCCCCGGGCTCTCCGTGTCCGGCCCATCGGGAGGACGGGCCGCCCGATGTGCCCTTCCGGCGCCACGGGGGAGCCGGGAGGGATCCACGCCTACATGGAGTCGCCGCCGCTCATCGAGGCGGAGTCGGACATGCCCCCGTGCGGGAGGCCGGCGATGTCGCCGCACGCCGCGGGCGTGCCGTCGGGCAGGTGCGACTGCACGAAGTAGGACGAGTCGGGCTCGAACAGGGAGTGGGCGACCGTGGTCGTGCTGCTCCCCGTCCCGTCCGACTGGCCCTGCACGCTGTTCAGCGGCCGGGCCACGGCGCCCTCGGTCGAGCACGAGCCGTGGTGGACGTGCGTCGGATAGGCCTTCCCGGCGTCGATCCCCTTCAGCGACACCCGGATCTGCACCGAGTCGGCGCCCGCCGCCGAGAGCGTGGCCGTGCCGGTGATGCCGCTCTCGCCCTTGCTGGACATCGTCACGGTCTGCGCGCCCGTCTCCTGCATCTGGCCGGCGGCCGGCTGCTCCTGGGCCGCCTGCTCCCCGCCCTGCGACTGCTGCGCCTCGCGGCCCTGACACGCGATGGCGACCATGGGCACGAGCGCCCAGGCCAGGATTCGATTCGTCTTCATGCGTAGCCTCCTCTCCAAAGGGAACGCCAGCGACAAAACGTAAGGTCGATGACGGGAGCCTGCCAAGCCGTAGGGCCGCCGGGCCCCTTCCCCGGCCGTCTACTACGGATATAGTTGACAGACGGCGGGGCCCGGGTTAGGCTTTCTACTAGAACCTTCGTAGACGGGTCCCGGGTCGGGCCCTTCCCGGACCGGGGCCGGGTGAGGAGGAGCATGGGAGAAATCAGCTTCACCGATCGGGAGCTCGACGTGATGAGCGTGCTGTGGCGCAGGGGCTCGGGGACGGTGGCCGAGGTCCGCGCGGCGCTGGAGGACGAGCTGGCGTACACCACCGTCCTCACCGTCCTGCAGACCCTCGAGGAGAAGGGCTTCGTCCGCCACGAAGAGGAGGGACGCGCCTACCGCTACCATCCCCTCGTCGCGGCCGGGAGCGCCGGGGCGTCGGCCCTGGACCGCCTCCTGGACAAGGTGTTCGAGGGCTCGGCCGCCCGGCTCCTGGCCCACCTCGTCTCCGACCGGGACCTCGACCCCGACGAGCTGGCCCGCATGCGCCGGGTGCTGGACGAGAGGCTGGGGGAGCGCGAGAGCCGGTTCGGGCGGGGCGGCGGGGCCGGGTCCGACGGGAGCGCGGGGGACGCGACGTGACTGCCGCGTGGATGGCGTACACGGCCCTCCTCACCCTCCTCCTGGCCGCCGCGGCCCGCGCCGGCGAGGCGGCCCTGTCCGCCCTCGGAAAGCCCCTCCGCTGGGCGTGGATCGCCGCGGCCGGGGCCTCCCTGCTCCCCCTGGCCGGGTGGGCCCTGGCGGCGGGCGGCGGGCCCGGCTGGCTCAGCGATGGCGGCGGGGCCGCGGGCGGGGTCGTCCTCCTGCCCCGGGTCCTGGCCGACCTCCGGGCGGCCGGCGGCGCCCCCGAGGGCGCGTGGCTCGCGTCGCTCCGGGTCCCCGCGCCATGGGCGCGCCGGCTCCTGGTCGGATGGGGGCTCGCCGCCGCCTGCGGGACCGCGGGCTGGCTGGGGGCGCAGGCGTGGCTGCGCCGGGTGGCGCGGTCGGGCGTCGAGCGGAGGATCGGCGACGCCCGGGTCGTGGTGACCCGGGACACGGGCCCGGCGGTGGCCGGCGCCCTCCGGCCGTACCTCGTCCTCCCGCGCTGGCTGACGCGGCTTCCGTCCTCGTCCCGCAGGGCGGCCTGGCTGCACGAGCGCGAGCACCTGGAGGCGGGCGACCCGCTGCTCCTGGCCGCGGCCGGAGTCGTCGTCGCCCTCGTGCCGTGGAATCCCGCGCTCTGGTGGATCGTCCACCGGCTGCGGCAGGCCACCGAGCTGGACTGCGACCGCCGCGTCCTGGCGCGGCGCATCGAGCCCCGCCGCTACGGCGACCTCCTCCTCGAGGTCGGTCGGCGGAGGTCCCGGGTGCCGCTCCCGGCCGCGGCCCTCGTGACGCCCGAGCGTTCCCTCGAAAGGAGGATCCTGGCCATGACACGACGCACCCCCCGACACGCGATCGCACGCGCCGCGGGCCTCGGAGGCCTGGCGGCCCTGGCCGTGGTCGCCGCCTGCGAGACGCCGGCGCCCCCCGCCGCGGCCTCCGCGGCGGCCGGCTCGCCCACGGCGCCCGCGGCCTCCGCCGACGCGGAGGTGAAGCCCGAGTTCATTCCCCGGGACCGCGACCCGAAGCTCCGGAACGCGGAGGAGGTCGTCAGGGCCCTCCAGGAGGCATACCCCGCCGACCTGAAGGCGGCGGGCGTGGGCGGGAAGACGGTGCTGTGGATGTTCGTCGACGCGGACGGCCGGGTGAGCCGGGTGAAGGTGCAGGACCCCAGCGGGCACGACGCGCTGGACGCCGCCGCCGAGGAGGTCGCCCGCACGATGCGCTTCGAGCCCGCCTCGAAGGACGGGAGCCCGATCGGAGTGTGGATCGTCCAACCGATCCGGTTCGAGACTCCGGCGTCGGACGAATCGACGTCGGGGGAGCAGGCGCGGAGCGGGGGCGCGGCCCGGACGGCCGCCGGACGGCCTTCGGCCCGCGGGGAAGGCCCCGACGAAACGTCCCGCGGCACCTTCCGGATCCGCGGCGTGCAGTCCCCGCACGCCGGCCACGCGCCGCTCGTCTTCCTGGACGGAGCGAGGCTGACGAGCGTCGAGCGGGCGAGGGACCTCCTGGACCCGGAGGACATCGCCTGCATCCAGGTGCTCAAGGGCGCCGCGGCCCGGGAGCTGTACGGGTCGGAGGCGGCCGACGGCATCATCCGGATCACGACGAAGGCCTCGGGCCGGCGCTGCGCCGCCTCCTGAGAGGCCCCGGCAGAGAGGCCGTGCCCCCGCGGGGCGCGGCCTCCCCGCCGCCTCCTTCCCTCTCCCTCCGGTCGGGCGGACCGCCGCTCCCAACCTCCCCCCCCGGCCCTGCGGCGCCCCCTTCGTCCGGCCCGCTCCCCCGCCGCCACGCCCCCCGCGACCCTGCGGCCCGCCACCGCGTCGCCTACATTGTGACCTTCCGGGCCCGCTTCGGCGGCCCGCACGCGTGTCGCGCCGAGTCTCGAGGTCGAGCCAGGAGACCCCACGATGAGCCCCACGTCCCCTTCGGGAACGAAGCGCCGGCGCCCCTGCGTCCGCGCCATTCCGACCCTCCTCTCCGCGCTCCTGCTGAGCGCAGCCCTCGTGCTGGCCGGCTGCGGGGAGCGCGGGTCCGCGGGAGCCCGTCCGGCGGCCGACGCGGAGGCTGGCACCCCGCCCTCCGCGTCGGCCGCCGACCTCCCCGCCTGCGACCCGGACCACGGAGGGCTCGCCCTCCCCGACGGCTTCTGCGCCCTGGTGGTGGCCGACGACGTCGGCAAGGCCCGCCACCTGGTGGCCGCGCCGAACGGCGACCTGTTCGTGGCGCAGGGAGGCGGACAGGGTGGCGTCGTGGCCCTCCGCGACACGACCGCCGACGGGAGGGCGGACGTGAGGGTCCACTTCGGAGAGGGACCCGGCACCGGGATCGCGCTCCGCGACGGCTGGCTCTACTTCGGAGCGGACGGCCGGGTCGTGCGCTGGCCGATGGAGGAGGGAGCGCTCGAGCCGTCGGGCTCGGCGCAGACGATCGTGGAGGGCCTCCCCGCCCACTACCACGCCGCCAAGTCCCTGGCCTTCGACGACCGGGGCCACGTGTACGTCAACATCGGCTCGCCCTCCAACAGCTGCCAGGAGCGGGACCGGGTGAAGGGCTCGCCCGGGATCGACCCCTGCCCGCAGCTCGAGACCAGGGCCGGCATCTGGCGCTTCGACGCCGACCGACAGGGGCAGACGGAGGCCGACGGGACGCGGTTCGCGACGGGGCTCAGGAACACGGTGGCCCTGGCCCGGAACCCGATCGACGGGGAGCTCTACGGCGTCGTCCACGGCCGCGACCAGCTCTACCAGAACTGGCAGCAGTACTTCACGGCCGAGGAGAGCGCGGTGCTGCCGGCCGAGAAGTTCGTGCGGCTCCACGAGGGGGACGACTACGGCTGGCCCTACTGCTTCTGGAACGAGCTCGAGGGCCGGTGGATCCTGAACCCCGAGTACGGCGGCGACGGTGAGAAGCAGGGCCGCTGCGCGGACCTGGCGCGCGAGCCCCTCATCGGCTTCCCCGGGCACTGGGCGCCCGACGGCCTCCTGTTCTACGCCGGGTCGCAGTTCCCCGAGCGCTTCCACGGGGGCGCCTTCATCGCCTTCCACGGCTCGTGGAACCGGGCGCCCGAGCCCCAGGCGGGCTACCGCGTGGTCTTCGTCCCCTTCAGGGACGGCTCGCCGGTGGCTTCCGACACCAGCACGTTCGCCGACGGCTTCGCGGGCGGCGACGTCGGACCCGGCAGCGCCGACCACCGGCCGGTGGGACTGGCGCAGGGGCCGGATGGGTCCCTGTTCGTGAGCGACGACCAGGCCGGGACGATCTGGCGCGTGGTCTACCGGGGGAGTGGATCGGGCCGGTGAGCCTCGGCGAGGCGGACTACACGGTCCCCAAGCACGCGGTCACGGCCCGGCTCCGGCTGGTCGGACGGGAGCCGGCGGACGTCCTCCTCCACCTGGCCGAGGGGGCCGCGCGCCACCGCGGACGCGAGCTTCCCAGCGACCTGCTGAACCAGGACAGCGCGTTCCTCCCCGTCCAGGACGCGGCCGGCGGCGAGATCCGACTGGTCCACCGACGCTCCCTCCTCTGGGTATCGATCGCCGCCGACGACGAGCGGGGGCCCGACGGCGGCGCGTCGGCCACCGGGGCCGACGATCCCGGCGTGACCTCCGCGCGCGTCCGGGTCCTGTTCGACGACGGCTCGGAGCTGGTCGGGAGCCTGCGCTGGGTCCTCCCGGCGGGCCAGCGCAGGGTCCGGGACTACCTCGAGCAGGCCGACACCTTCTTCCCGCTGCACGTGGGCGAGCGCGTCAAGCTCGTGAACCGGGACCACGTGGCCTCCGTGGAGCTCGAGTGACGCGCGCCGGATCGCGCGCGTCGATCCCCCGGTCGACGGCACCCGCACACCCCCACCGGATGAGGCCATGGCCCGCATAGATCGCTACATCCAGGAGCTGTTCGCGGAGGGGGGACGGCGGCTCACCGTCGTGTCGGGCGAGCCGGTGAGGCTGCTCGGCGAGGGGGAGAGCACGACCCTGGGCCGTGGATCGCCCAGCGTGGAGCAGGTGGAGGCGCTCCTCCGGGAGATCCTGCCGCCGGGGTCCGCCGACGCCGCCGACCCGGGACGGCACGAGTTCACCTACGAGGCGCCCGCGGGCCGCGTGGAGGTCCGAGCCTACCGAACCGAGGATGCGCTTCGCCTCCTGGTGCTCCCGAACGGGCCCGCGTCGGAGGGGAACGGCGCGGCCGGCCCGGACGAGGAGGCGGCCCCCGCGGCCGACGCGGGCGGTGACGCCGGGCCCGACGGCGGCGCGGGCGACGCATCTCCCGGAGCGGCGACCCCGGACGCCGGCCAGGCGCCTGCCGCCGGGAGCCGGGCCGGTCCGGGAGGGGAGAGCGCCGCGGCCCCGTCCACGAGGGAAGCCGAGGCTTCCGCCGGGGACGAACGCCTCGGGTCCGCCGGCGCCGACGCGGCCGACGCGGCCGCCCCCGGTCCCGAGGCGCCGCTCATAGTGCGGCTGTTCCACGCCATGGTCGAGCACGGGTGCTCCGACCTCCACGTCTCGGCCGGGAACCCGCCCCTGTTCCGCAAGGACGGCCAGATGGTGGACCTGGGGGGCTGGGAGACGCTCGATCCGGAGCAGACCCGGAAGGTGCTGTTCGAGATCACGCCGGACCGCAACCGCGCCGAGTTCGGCGAGACCCACGACACGGACTTCGCCTACGAGATCGGGGGCCTGGCGCGCTTCCGCTGCAACCTGTTCATGGACCGGAAGGGCGTGGGCGGCGTCTTCCGGCAGATCCCGGCCGACATCATGACGGCCGAGGACCTGGGCCTGCCGGAGGCCGTCCTCGACCTCTGCCACCTGTCCAAGGGGCTGGTGGTGGTGACCGGACCGACCGGCTCCGGGAAATCGACGACGCTGGCGGCCATGATCGACCACATCAACGACACGCGCCGCGACCACGTCATCACGATCGAGGACCCGATCGAGTTCGTCCACGAGAGCAAGAGGTGCCTCATCAACCAGCGTGAGGTCGGCGTCCACACGCAGGGCTTCAAGCGCGCGCTCCGGGCCGCGCTCCGCGAGGACCCCGACATCGTCCTCGTGGGCGAGATGCGCGACCTGGAGACCGTGGAGATCGCGCTCGAGACGGCCGAGACGGGCCACCTGGTGTTCGGCACGCTCCACACGAACACGGCTCCCTCGACCGTGGACCGCATCATCGACCAGTTCCCGGCCAGCCAGCAGAACCAGATCCGGACGATGCTCTCGGAGAGCCTGAAGGGCGTGATCGCCCAGACGCTGTGCCGCCGGAAGGAGGGCGGGCGGACGGCGGCGCTCGAGATCCTCATCGTGAGCAACGCCGTGTCGAACCTGATCCGGGAGGGGAAGACGTTCCAGATCCCTTCGGTCATCCAGACGAGCAAGGGCCAGGGGATGGCGACCCTGAACGACTCCCTGTTCGAGCTGGTGCGGACGGGAGAGATCGAGCCGGCCGAGGCCTACCGGAAGGCGGTTGCGAGGAGCGAGCTCCGGACGCACCTGGAGCGGAACGGTTACGAGGTCGCCTCGCCCGAGCCGGGGGCGTAGCCGCCCGGGGCGCCTCGGGCGGCGACCCGAGCCGCCCTCGTCCGTTCTCGGCCGCCCTCAGCCGCCCTCGTCCAGCGCCGCGCGCAGCGCGTCCGGCTCCGCGACCGGCGCCTCGCACGCGAAATCGCGACACACGTAGGCCCGCGCGCGGCCCTCGTCCGGCCCCATGCCGGCGGTGAACGGGGCCAGCCGCGCCATCTCCTCGCCTTCCTCTCCGGGCGGCCGCAGGAGGAGAACGGTCCGCGGCCGGTACCCCTCGCGCACCACCTCCAGGAGCCGCCCGGTGGAAGCCTCGCCGCGCTCGCCCGCCACCACGACCTCGCTTCCCGTCCCCAGCCGGAAGTCGGCGACCACGAGGAGGGCCGTGTGGGCTCCGGGGTTGTTGCGCGCCCCGCCCGCGAACGCCCGCTCCACGGCCAGGGCCCGCTCCTCCCGCCCGGCATCCCCCGTGAGGCGGGCCAGGCGGAGCCCGTTCCAGGCCGCCACGGCGTTGCCGGAGGGGAGCGCGCCATCGTAGGCCTCCTTGCGGCGGACCGGGAGGTCGGCCGCATCGGCGCCGGCCAGGAAGTAGCCGCCGCCCTCGGGGTCCCAGCACCTGTCCGCCATCTCCGTCTCGAGCCGGAGCGCCTCCGAGAGCCAGCGGGGCTCCAGCGTGGCCTCGTACAGCTCGATCAGGCCCCAGACCAGGTAGGCGTAGTCCTCGGAGGTGGCCGGCACGCCGGCCTCGCCGCGCCTCCAGCGGTGGAGGAGCCTGCCGTCCGCGTCGCGCAGCTCGGAGAGGACGAAGCCCGCCGCGCGCCGCGCTCGCTCCGTCCAGCGCTCCTCGCCGAGCACGGCGCCGGCCCGGGCCAGCGCGGCGATCGCGAGGCCGTTCCAGTCGGTGAGGACCTTGTCGTCCCGGTGGGGCCGCGGCCGCTCGTCGCGGGCCTCGAGGAGCCGGGCTCGGATCCCCTCGACGCGCTCGCGGAGCGCCGCCGGGTCCATCCCGAGCTCATCGGCCAGCTCCCCGAGCGGCCGCGGCAGATGGAGGATGTTCCGGCCCGTGAACCCTCCGCCCGCCTCCTCAGCGTAGTTGCCGCGGCGCTGCGCTCCGTACACGCGGCGGGCCAGGTCGGCGTCCTCCGCCCCCAGCGCGTCGTCCAGCTCCTCGAGCGTCCAGGTGTAGAACGCGCCCTCTCCTCCCTCGCTGTCGGCATCCTCGGCCGCGTGGAAGCCGCCCTCCGGATCGGCCAGGTCCCGGCTCACGTAGGTCAGAACCTCGCGCGCCACCTCCTCGAAGCGCCGCTCGCCCGCGGCCCGCGCGCCCTCCAGGTACGCCAGGGCCAGGAGCGCCTGGTCGTAGAGCATCTTCTCGAAGTGGGGCACGAGCCAGCGCGCGTCGGTGGAGTAGCGGTGGAAGCCGAAGCCCACCTGGTCGAAGATCCCGCCGCGGCGCATGGCGTTCAGGGTACGGACGACCATGTCCCGGGCCGGTGCGTGCCCGGTCCGCTCGGCGTGGCGCAGGAGGAAGAGGAGGACGTGCGGGCTCGGGAACTTCGGCGCACCTCCGAAGCCGCCGTGCGTCTCGTCGAACCGGGCCTCGAAGTGCGCGAGGGCCGCCTCCATCACCTCCTCGTCCAGGAGGTCGCCCGGCTCGCCGCCCGAGACGCGGCCCAGAACGTCGACGGCCCGGGCGGCGCCGGAGAGGACGTCCTCGCGGCGCTCCTCCCACGCCCCGGCCACACCCCTCAGGAGCTGTAGGAAGCCGGGCCGCCGGCCCCGCGCCTCCGGCGGGAAATAGGTCCCGGCGAAGAACGGCTCGCCCTCCGGGGTGGCGAACACGGTGAGCGGCCACCCGCCCTGCCCCGACATGGCCTGGCAGGCGGTCATGTAGAAGTCGTCCACGTCCGGCCGCTCCTCCCGGTCCACCTTCACCGGGACGAAGTGCTCGTTGATGAAGCCCGCGACCTCCTCGTCCTCGAAGGACTCGTGGGCCATGACGTGGCACCAGTGGCAGGTCGAGTAGCCGATCGACAGGAAGAGGGGACGGTCGAGCCGACGAGCCTCCTCGAAGGCCTTCTCTTCCCACTCGCGCCACGCCACGGGGTTGTCGGCGTGCTGGAGGAGGTAGGGGCTCGATGCGTCGGCCAGGCGATTGGTGGGGTCGAAGGTGGTTGTCATGACCACAGGCAGCCCGGAGGAGCGTCGTCGCCGCTAGCGTCCACCCTCACCGGAGTGGCAAGATCCCGGCCGGAGGCCGGGACCGGAGCCTTCCCCCCGACCTCAGCGCGAGCCGGTGCCGCCCGGGTGCGCCCCGCCCGATCCTGCCGCCTGGGCCACGATGCGCTCGAAGCGAGGGTCGCCGCGCAGCCCGTCGAACCACCAGCCGGAGGTGAAGTCCTCGCCCGGATTCACCACCGCCCACAGCTCGATCTCGTCGAGCGCCGCGGCGGTGTCCCCCACGAGCGTCCGCATGTAGCCCTCCAGGAGGTGGAGCTGGCGCGTCTCGTCCACGTCGGTCGTGGCCCCGTCGCGGGCGCGCACCAGCACCCTCCGGGCGCTGTCGGCCAGCCCCGAGCGAGCCAGCACCCCGCCCGCCAGGATCTCGGCCCGCAGGTGCTCCCACTCGGCCTTCCGCTCGGGAGCCAGGCTGTCCACCTTCGCGACCAGGCTCCACGCCCGGGACGGGTCCGGCTGCCCGGCCGGCGTGGTCATGAGCACCAGCTCGCAGGTCGCGAAATCGGATTGGTCGGGGAAGCGGTCACGCCCGATGTCGCACCAGTGCCGGGCCTGCGTGAACTGTCCAAGGTTGTAGCTCCCCCAGAAGATCCGCCACACGATGACGTCGGCGTTCTCCAGGTACGCGTCCTCCTCGAACGCCCTCCTGGCCGCCAGCACGGCCGAGGTCGTCTCGTGCGTCTGCGTGTACAGGTGGCTCAGCGTCGCGAAGCCGCTGGCCAGCCGCGGGTTCAGCTCGACCGCCCGCTGCAGGTCCTCCCGAGCCCGATCCAGAAGCGCCTGCTGGCGGTCGGGGTCGGGCTCGAGGTGGAGGAGATAGCGCAGGTACCGCAGGCTCCCTCGCCACTCCATGGCGCGGGCCTGGTTCGGATCGATCGCGAGAGCCTCGGCCACGTGCGCGAGCCCCTCCTCGATCCAGGGGACGGCGCCCCGGAAGTCGCCGGCCTGGGCGACCACCTTGGCCCTGAGGTAGTCGACGCGCGCCCGCAGCACCGGGACCTCGGCCCAGGTCGAGTCCACCAGCGCGGCGCGGGCCGCCAGCGAGTCCGCCTCGTCGAAATCGGCGAACGCCGCTTCTCCGTCCCGCGCCTCCAGCGCCGCGAGCGCATCCTTCCGCTTTCGATCGGCCCGCTGGTAGAGCGCCCAAGCCGGAACGCTCCGGGTCTCGTCGCGCGTCCGTCGGAGCTCGACCTCCTCGCCCAGCCACTGGCGAAGCAGGCGGGCCGTCTGGTCGCTCAGCTCGTCCCGGACGGCCAGGAGATCGCCGGCCGGACGTTCGAAGCCCGCGTTCTGGAACTCGGCGCCGCTCTCGCCGTCCACGAGCGAGACGGAGACCCGGATGCGCCCGCCGTCCGGGGTGATGCTTCCTTCGACCAGCGTCCCGGCTCCCAGCGCCCGGGCGATGCTGTCGGACCCGATGTCCGCACCCCGGAAGCGAGCCACGCCGTTGCGCGAGACGACGTGGAGGGCCGGGACGGTCGACAGCTCGTCGATCAGGGACTCGGTGAAGCCGTCCGCCAGGTAGCCCAGGGAATCTCCGGGACTCCGGTCGGCGAAGTAGAGGACGGCCACGCTGCGAAGGTCCAGCTTGCCCTCCGTGGCCGCCTCGAGCCGCATGCGGCTGCGCATCTCCCTGGAGACGACCGGAACCGAGCCGGCGATGCCCAGGCACACGAAGAGGACGAGGAGCACCATCTCGCGGCGCGTGACGTGCTGGGCCCCCTTCTCCCCGTGGTACCAGCCCAGGGTGAAAGCGATCGGCATGCCCGCCAGAGACCACACCAGCGTGAGGTCGTAGGCGAAATCGGGGAGGATCCCCTGGCTCGTGAGCTGGTCCACGACCTGAAGCGCGATCCACCCGGCCGCCAGGAACCCGACGACGACCCGGAAGAGGTGGCGCTGTCTCAGCTGCTCGAAGAATTCCAAGGTGAGGCTTCAGTAAGGAGGGAAGAGGTGCTCCGACCGGGCCCGTCCGGAAATCTCTCCGGCCCGACCGGAACTGTCAACGGCCCGCTGACCCCTGCGGGCCGCCGCCCCCCCCGACCCGATGCGCTTCCTCGATCGCGGCCGGACGTGCTGGGGCGACCTCCCCCCGGCGCCCCGGCCCGAGGACCGGAACGCCGCCGGGAGGACGCGGCCGCTCGCGCGCGTCGTGCTCGCGGTCAGCGCGCGGGACAGGTCGGGGCGAACGCCATGCCCGTGGGGGCGTGCTCGCCGTGTGACATGTTCGTGCGACCCGAGACCTCCCCGGTGGCCGGATCGATCTCGAAGAGGACGTCGCCGTGCTTGCCGCCGAATCCGCTGCCGATGAGGGTCCCCTCCGGAGCGAACACGATCGACCCCACCGTGCCGACGTCCTCGTCCAGCGTCGCTACGATCGCAGCGGCTCCCGAAGTCCTGTCGATCGTGACGAGCCGGGGGCCGGAGGCGCCGGGGGCCGTCGTGGCCTCGAGCCCGTACAGGGTGCCGGTGACCGGATTCACGTCGGCTCCGGCGATGTCCAGGCCGGAGATCCCGTAGGACCCGAGCGGGGTCTCGTCGTCTGTCCGGAGCGTCAGCTTCACCGCCGACCCGTCGAGCGCGTAGAGCACGCCCGTCGCGTCGAACGCCAGACCGTCGTGGTGGCTGCTCCCGTTGGGGATGAGCCGGGAGGCGGTCCCCGTGCACCGGTCCACCGCGAGCAGGGACCCGGCGCTGCTCCCCTGCGAGCCGGAGTTGTTCCAGGCGTAGAGGGTGCCCGCCGCGTCGCTCGTCATCGACGCGGGCGCGGCGTAATTCCCCCTGGCGGCGTCGAGCGTCGTCCCGACGTGGGTCACCTTCCCGGTCGGGCCGCCGCTCCTCACCTCGAGGACCGACAGCCCGTCGTCCCCGTCGTTCACCGCGTACAGCACGAGCGGGCCGCCCGCCGCGGTCGTCGCCGTGAAGGTGACCGGGCCGTCCAGGGCCACGCTCGACGTGGCGGTGACGGTGCCGCCGTCTCCGATCACCGTCCAGTCCACGGCGGCCTCGCCGTCCTGGTCCGTCATCACCGTGACCGAAGAGCCCGTCCCGGCGCCGGTCGTGAGCGAGCCTCCACCGCTCGTGATCTCGAACGTCACCGGCTGGCCCTCGATGGGCTGGTCCGGGTCCGTATGGACGGCCATCAGCCTCACCGTCGGCTGCACGACCGTGCCGGCGGCCAGGTCGGGGAACTCGGTCGATCCCACCGCCTGCAGGTCCGCGTCCAGCCCCCAGAACAGGTCGCTCAGGTCGCGGAGCGAGCCGCCCAGGAAGTGAGCCGCCTGCACCGGCCCCACGAACCAGCCCAGGACGCGGCCCGCGAGGCGTCCTCCGGGGCCGCCCCACACGGCCAGGTGCTGCACGTCGCAGGTCAGGAAATCGCTGACGTCCACTTCCGTGGGACGGGTGATCTGCCACTCGCCGTCGATGTAGTCGGCCTTCAGGATCCGCCACCGGGGGTCGGTGATGGTGCCGGCGTCCACGGCCGGCCCGTTCGGATCCGGGCAGATGCCGAAACGGACGTCCGTATTGAACTCGCTGCCCCCGGAGTTCCCGAGCAGGACGTACCGGTAGCAGGAGTCCTTCAGCAGAACGGCTCCGGGTCCGCAGTTCCCGTCCGCATCGGGATCCCGCTGGTCGATGATCAGCACCGAGTAGTCGTTCACGGCGCCGGCCGTGACGAGCATGGCGGTCAGCTCGTACGTGGGGTCGTCCAGATCGAACAGCGACGCCTCGGTGTCCCGGTGCGGGTCGAGCACCGTGGCGGAGCAGGTGATCGCGCACAGGCCGTTCGTCTGACCCACGTTCTGGCCGACCTCGAAGGCCAGCGCGCCCTCGTCCAACCGGAACTTGATCGGGAGGGTCTGGTCGTCCACGATGCCGACGATGCCGGGTGACGTGACGGCGTTCGCGTCGGTCCCGACGTCCCCCACCTCGAAGTCCGCGAAGCCGTACACGAACGGCCCGCCCAGCTCGCCGAGCGCCTGGGTGCGGACCTGGATCCTGTACCGGGTCCAGCTCTCGGGCGTGCTGATCGCGAGGCCGAGGTCGGCGGGGCTGAACGGGGCAATGTAGAGGCTGTCGTTGACCGTGAGCCCCCGGCCGACCGAGAACGACGCCAGCGCCACGTCCGGGTCACAATCCCCGTCCCGGTCGGAGCTCTGCTCCAGGCACACGATCCGGACCTCCGGACGGAGCGTCGGGTCGAACGTGCCGAAACTCGAGCCGTCGGGCTGGGGAGCGAGCGGCGGAAGCCAGTAGACACGAGGGTTCGAGACCAGGTCGGAGCTCGAGGACGCGTGGGCGTGGGCACCGTCCGAGATGTCGGGAGCGGCGCCCGGCATGTCCGGCGAGCTGGGGACCCCGGCGTCCGTGCAGGCACCGGCCAGGAGGAGCGCGGCGACGGCCGCGAGGGGAACCATCGTGGTACGGCGCATGTAACCGACTCCCGAGCGATAGGGTGGGTGGGGGCCGTCCGCATCCGCCCCGCCCCGGAAGCCCAGGAACCTCCCGGTCACGGCCCCGCGACGTCGAGCCCAGCGCGTGCCGTAGCGCAAGAGACGAGCCCCGTCACGCGGGGCCGGGCGCGAGGACAGATCCGCCGCGCCGCCACTGGCTGGGCGGGCCCTGAAGGCCCGCCCTCGGGGACGAGAAGGAGAATCGCTCTTTGTGGCGAAACCGCGACAGGCCAGCGCGGACGTGGGTGATTGGCCCCCCAGGACTCGAACCTGGATTACCGGCTCCAAAGGCCGGGGTCTTGCCGTTAGACGAGGGGCCAGAGGTGTCGCCGCGCGCGGCGGCCGAGGTCCCGCGGACAGCGCGCTGGTCCGCCGTGCTGCGGCGGCCGGGACCCGGGATTCTGGCCTCCCGGCCCGCCGGTCGTCAAGCGGGGGCGCGCCCGGCGAGCGGACCCCGACTCCCTCCGGAGCGCGCGCTCGGATCTTCCTACACCGGCCCCCGCGTCCGGATCACCGCCACGTCGTCGTCGGCCTCGAGGCCCGCCGCGCCGGCGTCCCGGGCCTCCTCGTCCGCGAACACCCCGAACAGGGCTGACCCGCTCCCGGCCAGGAGGGCGGGCCGCGCCCCGGCCGCGCCCAGCGCCTCCTTGAGCCCCCGGAGCTCCGGGTGGCGGGCGAACACGGGGACCTCGAAGTCGTTCACCGCCAGCTCGGCCAGCTCCTCCCAGCGCGCCAGGCGCCCGGCGGGGGGAAGAACGAAAGCGGCCTCGGCCGGAGCGCCCGCGCCGGCCCCGCCCTCGGCGTGTCGCGGCCCCGCCCGCTCCTCGTCCAGCCACGCGTAGGCCTCGGGCGTCGCCAGTCGGAAGCCGGGGACGACGACCAGCATCGGCCGCGGCACGGGCGCCGGCAGCGGGAGAAGCCTTCGTCCCCTCTCCCAGCCCAGCGCCGCCGCGGTGTCGGCCAGGTGGAACGGCACGTCGCTCCCCAGCCGGCCGGCGATCGCCCGCAGCCGCGACCCTCCGAGCGCACCCTGGTGGAGCGTCTCGAGCCCCCGCAGCACCGCGGCCGCATCGGCGCTGCCGCCCCCCAGCCCGGCGCCCGCGGGCAGGCGCTTCCGGAGGAGCAGGTCGATCCCCGGGTCGCGTCCGAGCGCCACGTAGTACGCCTCGGCCGCCTGCCAGCACAGGTTCCCGGGGCCGGCGGGCAGGGGGCGCTCGGGCTCCCGCAGGCCGGTGACGGGACCGGGCTCCCCCTCGACCTCGAGCCGGATGCCGGGCGCGCCCCGCCGGATCTCGATCTCGTCCCTGAGGGCCAGACGCAGGAAGAGGGTCTCGAGGGCGTGGTACCCGTCCTCGCCGCGCCCCAGGACCCGGAGGCGGAGGTTCACCTTGGCGTGCGCGGCCACCCGGACCGGCTCGGGGCTCCCGGTATCGTCCACGCCTCAGCCCGCTCCGGGGCCGGACGTCCGTCCGGCGGCGGCGTCCGACCCTCCGTCTCGGGCGCCCGGTGCCCCTGCTCCGAGCCCGCGCTTCTGGCTGCCCGCCTCCCGTCCGGCCGCCACCTGCGGCCCGGACCGCCCCTCCACCGACGCCTCGACGAACTCCTCGCTCCGCTCGACCTCCTTCCACCCCAGGCCGAGCCGGGACAGGTACCAGAGCCCGAGGAGCGTGACCGGAATGAAGGTGAGGATGTGGTAGCTCACCGCGAACGCCACGATGCGGGAGGGATCCACGCCGTAGGCGGAGAGGCCGACGCGCGCCGCCGCCTCGAACGGCCCGAAGAAGCCGGGGCTGGAGGGGATCGCGACCGCGAAGCCGACGATCGACTGCACGAGGACCGCGCCGGGGAAGCCGGGCGCGTCGATCCCGAAGGCCAGCATCCCGAACCACATGGAGGCGGCCAGGCAGACCCACACCGCCAGCGACCAGGCCAGGGCCCGCACGAGGATCGCCGGCCGGCTCACGCTCCCCAGGCCGCGCACGAAGCTCGCGAGGAGGGCCCGGAGCCTCTCGTACAGGTGGGCGGGCACGAGGCGCCCGGCGGTGGCCTCGAACAGGCGCACGGCCACGCCGGGGAAGCGCACGACCACCCAGATCCCCAGGAACCCGACGCCGAACACGGCCGCGCCCCCGAGCGCGATCCGCTGGAGGAGCGGCGCGTCCACGAGTCCGACCTGTCCCGTCCCGGTCAGGAGGAGGACGGCCACGAGGAACGCGGTCAGGGTGAGGCCGTCCAGCACCCGCTCGATGACGAGGGAGCCGAACGCGGCCCCGGCCTCGATGTCCTCCACCCGGGAGAAGGCGTAGGCCCGGGCGAACTCGCCCAGGCGGGCCGGGAACACGTTGTTCACCATGAAGCCGATGCACACCGCGGCGAAGCGGGCGTGGAGGCCGGTGTCCGGATACTCGGGGAGGAGGAGGACCCGCCAGCGGAGCGCCCGGAGCAGGAACGCGCCCGTGGCAGCCACGACCATGGCCGCCAGCCACCCGGGGTTCGCCCGCCCCACCAGGTCCAGCACGTGCCCCGGCGAGACGTCGCGGAGCGCCCACCACAGGAGGACGACCGTGACGACGAGGCCGAGGAGGAACTTGCCGCGGTGCTCCTTCACTCGCGGTACCGCCGCGCCTCGTGCACGAGCCGCCGCATCTCGCGCACGGCGGCCTCCATGCCCACGAGGACGGCGCGGCTCACGATGGAGTGCCCGATGCTGACCTCCTCGCACTCCGGGATCGCGGCCACCGGCTTCACGTTCTCGTAGGTGAGGCCATGCCCGGCGTGCACCGCCAGGCCGGCCTCCCGGGCCCGGGAGGCCGCGTCGCGCAGCCTCTCCATCTGCGCCTCCCGCCCGGCCGTGCCGGTGGCGTTGGCGTACTCGCCCGTGTGGAGCTCGACCGCGACCGTGCCCAGCTCCGCCGCCGCGTCGATCGCGGCCGGATCGGGGTCGATGAACAGGGACGTCCGGATCCCGACCTCCCCGAGCCGCTCCAGGGCGTCGCGGATGCGGCCCGCACCCTTCCCCGACAGGTCGAGCCCGCCCTCGGTCGTGACCTCCTCGCGGCGCTCCGGGACGAGGGTGGCCTGCAGCGGCCGCCAGCGCTCGGCCAGCTCCAGGATCTCGGCGGCGGCGGCCAGCTCCAGGTTCACCCCCGTCCTGGCCGTGGCCAGCAGGAGCTCGACGTCCCGCTCCTGGATGTGGCGGCGGTCCGCGCGCAGGTGGACCGTGATCCCGTCGGCCCCGCCCAGCTCCGCGAGCACCGCGGCCCGCACCGGATCGGGCTCGTCGGTCCTGCGCGCCTGACGCACGGTGGCCACGTGATCGACGTTGATGCAGAGCCTCATGGATGCCCCTCTTCCGATCGGCTTCGGGTGTCGGCGTGCCCCGCGTCCAGCGCCTCCGCCAGCTCCGCCGCGCGCTCCGGGGCGAGCCCGGGGGCGGCCAGCCGGAGCAACTCGCGAGCCAGCCCCCGGTAGAGCGACCGGCGCTCCGGCGACAGCGCTTCGAGGTGCGCTCGCACCGTGCCCGGGTCGCCGCGGGCCACCGGCCCCGTGAGGCCCGCCTCCGGACCCTCCCGCTCCACCTGCGCCAGGGCGGCCCGGGCCAGCGGGAGGAGGTCCCCGAGTCCGGCCGACGCGCCCGGCTCCAGGGCCGCGCCCAGCTCGGCGGCGGCGGCGCCCAGGCAGGCCACCAGGAAGTTCGAGGCGAAGACCGCGGCGGCATGGTAGCGGGCGTGCTCGCCGGGCGCGACCGGGAGGGTCCTGCCGTCCAGTGCCCTGGTCAGCCGCGCGGCGACCGCCCGGGCCCGCTCGTCCCCCTCCAGCCCCCACGTCACGCCGCGGAGGGCCCGCGCGTCCGGGCGGGCCACCGCGGTCAGGGGATGCCAGGCCGCCACGCTCGCTCCCAGCTCGCCGAGGGGGGCGAGGACGGAGGCGGGATGGACGCCGCTCGTGTGGAGGGCGACGGGAGGCTCGGCGGCGCGCGGGGCATCCTCGCGCGCCGGAGCGGCCGACGCCTCGTGCCCGGCCGACATCCCGTGCCCGGCGGCTCGCCACGCCTCAGCCCACTCCCGGACCGTCTCCGCCAGCGCGTCATCCGGCACCGTGAATACGAGCCGCGTCCCGGGCTCGAGGGCGCCGAGAGGCCCGCGGCCGCTCGCGATCGCGGGCCTGCCCCGCAGGAAGGAGGGCCGCTCGTCGCTCCGGCCCCTCACCTCCACGGACACCAGCGGAACGGAGTCGGCCAGGGCCGCGGCGAGCGAGAGCCCGACCCTGCCGGGCCCCACCACCACCAGCCGGCCGCCGTCCGCGGTCCGGCCGGCCATCACGGCCGGACCGTCCTCACGCCGCGTCCTGCCGGTCGACGCGCAGGCCCTCCTGGCCCTCCCATCGCCCGACGAGCGCCTCGGGCACGCGGGCGGTGATCACGATCTCGGTCCCGTTCTGCTCGCGGCTCAGGACCTCGCCCTCCCGGTAGGCCTCGGCCAGCGTGCGGCCGTCCCCCGCCGAGAGGACCAGGCGCACGGTGGGCCTCCGGGAGCGGATCCGTGCCCGGATCACGTCGCGGAGCGCCTCCAGCCCGCCGGACTCCTCGACCGTGGTGAGGACGTGGGGCCCCAGGAGCGCCGTCGAGCGCTCGTGCAGAGCCCGCTGCCGCTCCTCGTCCAGGCGGTCGACCTTGTGGAAGACGAGGAGGACCGAGCCCCCATGCGTGTCCATGTCGCGCAGGACCCCGTTCACGGCCTCGGCCTGGTGCTCCCAGTTGGGGGCCGAGGCGTCGATCACGTGCAGGAGGAGATCGGCCTCCTGCACCTCCTCGAGGGTCGCCCGGAAGGAGGCCACCAGGTGGTGGGGGAGCTTCCGGATGAAGCCGACCGTGTCGGTCACCAGCGCCTCGTAGCCCTCACCCAGGTCCACCGAGCGGGTGGCCGAGTCGAGCGTGGCGAAGAGCCGGTCCTCGACGAACAGGTCGCTCCCCGACAGGCCGCGCAGGATGGACGACTTCCCGGCGTTCGTGTAGCCCACGAGCGCCACCTGGAACGCCTCCCTGCGCCCCTTCCTCTGGGTGTCCCGGGACTTCGCGATCTCCTTCAGCTGCCCGCCCAGCCGCGAGATCCTGCGGTCGATGAGGCGGCGGTCCGTCTCGAGCTGCTGCTCGCCGGGGCCCCGCGCGCCGATCCCGCCGGCGGTCCGCGACAGGTGGGTCCACATGCGCTTCAGGCGCGGCCGCATGTACTGGAGCTGCGCCAGCTCGACCTGGAGCTTGGCCTCGGAGGTCCGCGCCCGGAGGGCGAAGATGTCCAGGATGAGCTCGGTGCGGTCCATCACCCGCACGCCGATGTGCTCCTCGATGGCCGAGCCCTGGGCCGGCGACAGGTCCTCGTCGAAGATGGCCAGGGAGGCGCCCCGCTCGCGCGCCATGCGGCGGAGCTCGTCCAGCTTCCCCGAGCCGATGTAGGTGGCCGGGTGCGGGGACTCGAGGCGCTGGACCAGGGCGCCGACGACGGCGGCGCCGGCGGTGTGGGCGAGTCGGGTGAGCTCGGCCAGGTGCTCGTCGACGAGCTCCCGGGGCCGCTCGAGGGGGGGCGCGCCCACGAGGAGGGCGCGCTCGTCGGGCTCCTTCACGTCGATCATCGAGTCGGGAACCTACCTCCTCGCGGGCCTGGGATCAGCGGCCGGAGCCGCTCCCGTCGTCCTCTGTTACACGAATTCGTCGAGGCGGGTCCTGCCGGCGGGCACCGCCCGGCGGCGCAGGCGGAGCGGACCCTCACTCGCCGCCCGCGTCCTCCTCGCGGCGGGCCCTGGCTCTGGCCCTGAGCTCTGCGATCCGCCGGAGGCGCTCGCCCACCTTCCCCTCCTCGCCCCGCTCGCCCGCCTCGTAGAAGCGGCGTCCCTCGAGGCTCTCGGGCAGGTAGCCCTGCGGGGCCACGCCGCCCTCCCAGTCATGGTCGTACAGGTAGCCCTCGCCGTAGCCCAGCTCCTCCATGAGGCCGGTGGGGGCGTTCCGGATGTGGAGCGGCACGGGGGCGGCCGGCGTGTCGCGCGCCGCCCGCCGGGCCTCGCCGAAGGCCCTGTAGACTCGGTTCGACTTGGGCGCGGCGGCCAGGTAGACCACCGCCTCGGCCAGGGCCAGCTCCCCCTCGGGCGAGCCGAGGAAGTGGTAGGCGTCCCGCGCGGCCAGCGCCACCTGCAGCGCCCCCGGGTCGGCCAGGCCCACGTCCTCCGACGCCATCCGCACGATCCGGCGCGCCAGGTACATGGGGTCCTCCCCGCCCTCCAGCATGCGCGCCAGCCAGTAGAGCGCCGCGTCCGCGTCCGATCCGCGCACCGCCTTGTGGAGGGCGGAGACGAGGTTGTAGTGCTCCTCGCCGCTCTTGTCGTAGCGGGGGAAGCGGCGCTGGAGCGCGCCCTCGACCTCCTCCGTGCGGATCGTCCCGCCCGGGCCCGCCAGCTCGGCCGCGGTCTCGAGCGCGTTCAGGGCACGGCGGGCATCCCCGTCCGAGGCCTCCGCGAGGCGGGAGAGCCCATCTTCCTCTATCGACACGTCCCTCCCTCCCAGGCCCCGCTCGGGGTCCTCGAGGGCCCGGCGGCACAGCGCGGCCAGGTCGTCCGGCGAGAGCGCGTGGAGCACGAAGACGCGGGCCCGGCTGAGGAGCGGGCCCACGACCTCGAAGCTCGGGTTCTCGGTCGTGGCCCCGATGAGCGTGATCGTCCCGGCCTCGACGTGGGGGAGGAAGGCGTCCTGCTGGGCGCGGTTGAAGCGGTGGATCTCGTCCACGAACAGGATCGTGTCGCGTCCGGTGGCTCGCTTCCGCTCCCGGGCCTGCTCGATGAGCTCGCGGACGCGGGCGATGCCCTCCGTCACGGCGCTGAACGGCTCGAACGCCGAGTCGGTGGCGCGGGCCACGATCCCCGCCAGCGTGGTCTTCCCGCACCCGGGCGGCCCCCACAGGATGAGGCTCGGGACGCGGTCCTGGCGGATGAGCTCCCGGAGCGGGGCCCCGGGGCCGACCACCTCCTCCTGCCCGGCGAACTCGTCCAGGGTCCGGGGCCGCATGCGGGCGGCCAGCGGCGCGTCGGAGGCCGCCGTCCACGGCCCGCTGCCGCCGGAGGCTCCGGGCCCTCCCCCCTCCCGTCGGCCCGCGTCCGGGCCGAACAGGCTCGGCTCGCCGCTCATCGGACCGCCCCGCGCCTCACGCGTCCCCGCCCCCGGTCTCGAGGAGGCCCGCCATACCGGCCAGCTCGCGGGCCACCTCGAGCAGCGCGTCCCGCTCGTTCATGGAGGGGTCCTCGAGGACCTGCGCGTGGAGCTCCTCCAGCAGGAAGCCGAGCCCCGGGCCCTGCTCGACCCCGAGCGCCAGGAGGTCGTTCCCGTCCACAGCCAGGTCGGAGCGCGTGAGCGGGGGATGGGCCAGGATCTGCTCGTGCACCCTGCGCCACAGGAAGACCAGGTAGCGGCCGCGCTCGCTCGCCCCGCCCGCGCGCGCCGTGGCGATGTGCATGCGGAGGACGTCGCGCACGTCCTCCTCGCCCACCCGGGAGAGCCACTCGCGCACCTGCGCGTCCGAGTCGGTCGGCGCCGGGAGCGGCTCGTAGGCGCCCACCAGGTGGGTCACCCGCTCGGTGTCGGCGTTGGAGAACTTGAGCCGCTCCAGGACCCGAGCAGCACGCTCCCGGCGCTCGTCCCCGTCCCCGCCCACGCCGACCAGGAGCCGCGCGAGCCGGACGCCGGAGCGCTCGGCGGGGATCGCGTCCAGCGCCCCGAGGTCCATCTCCCAGCGGGGGTCCCCGCCGGCCACCCGCGACAGCTCGGGATACCACACGTCCAGGATGCCGTGCTCGGCGTACAGGTGCAGGGCGGCCGAGGGGCGCGGTCCGGAGACCACCTTCATGAGCTCTTCGCGCACCCGCTCGGCCGAGAGGTCCTCGGTCCCCGGCACGGCCTCCGAGAGCGCCTCCGCCGTCTCCGGCTCCATCTCCAGGCGGAAGCGGCCGGCGAAGCGGAGGCCGCGGAGCACGCGCAGGTAGTCCTCGGCGAAGCGGCGGGAGGGGTCCTCCACCGCGCGGAGGACGCCCCCTGCCAGGTCCTCGCGCCCCCCGTACGGGTCGCGGAGCGCGCCCGTGGCCGGCCTCCAGGCCAGCGCGTTGATCGTGAAGTCCCGGCGGGCCAGGTCCTCCTCCAGCGTGGCGGCGAACTCGACGACGGCGTGGCGGCCGTCGGTCTCGACGTCCCGCCGGAAGGTCGTCACCTCGTACATGACGCCGTCCGAGGCGATCACGCCCACGGTCCCGTGCTCGATCCCGATCGGGACCGTGCGGCGGAAGAGCGAGCGGACCTCGCGGGGCCGGGCGTCGGTGGCCAGGTCCCAGTCGGCCCGCCGGTGGCCGGCCAGCTCGTCGCGCACGGCGCCCCCTACGGCCCACGCCTCGTGGCCGCGCTCCTCCAGCCGGCGTGCCACCTCGAGGAGTCCCTCCGGGGGATGGAGCTCGAGGGTGTCGTCGCTCACGGCGATCCGGGGCCTCCCGCCGGCCGGCGCGTGCGCTCGTTTCCCGCTCTCAACGGCCTTCTAACCGCACACCACGCTGCCGCCGTTCACGTTCAGCACCTCGCCGTTGACCTGCCGTCCGAGGTCGCTCAGGAGGAAGACGATGGCGCCGGCCACGTCCCCGGCGGTCGCGACGCGTCGGAGCGGGATCTCCGCCAGGATCTCCTCCATCTCCTCGCCTCCGGCCGCATCGAGGACGGGCGCGCTCATGTCCGTGTCCACCCAGCCGGGCGCCACGGAGTTCACCGTGATGCCCCTCGGGCCCAGCTCCCGGCCCAGGGACTTGGCGAGCGAGATGATGGCCCCCTTGGAGGCGGCGTAGTGGTCGTGCCCGGGCTCCCCCCGCTGGCCCGCCGTGGACGAGAGGAGGACGATCCTGCCGCCGCGCCCCATGCGCCGGACGGCCTCGCGCGACGTGTAGTAGATGGAGTCAAGGTTCACGGACATCATGCGCCGCCACTCGGCGGAGGGCAGCTCGTCGATCGACCAGGGCTCGACGGTCCAGATCCCGGCGTTACCCACGAACAGGTCGAGTCCGCCGAACTCCTCGTCCACCCGGTCGAACAGCGCCTCGGCCTCCTCCTCCCGGGAGAGGTCGCCCGCGTGCCTCCAGAAGCTCGGGGCCCCGTCGGGGGCGCTCTCGGCGCCCTCCTCCTCCTCCACCGGGAGCGGCACGAGGCCCACGCCCCGGGCCTTCACGTACGCCTCACCCGCCCGGGCCGCTTCCTCGAGCGTCTCCTCTGCGGCCGCGTGGTCGGCCCGGTAGGAGATCCCCACCGAGGCGCCGGCGGCCGCCAGCATGCGCACGGTGGCGCGTCCGATCCCCCGCGAGCCGCCCGTCACGAGCGCCCGCTTCCCGGCCAGCCCGGGCATGCCCAGCACGCCATCGCTCATCCCGCATCCTCCTCTTCGCCCTCGGATCGAGCCACTTCTTCCTCCACGCGGTCCACCACCGCGTGCTCGAGCGCCAGCTGCATCTCCTGCGCGAGCGCCGTGTCCTCGGCGGGGACGACCACGGCCAGGTCCACGAGCCCGCCCAGGCGCCCGCCTCCGCGGGCCAGCACGCCCACGGTCGACACCCCCATCTCCCGCGCGGCCACCGCGGCACGGACCAGGTTCTCCGACTCCCCGCTCGTGGAATGGAGGACCAGGAGGTCCCCGGGCCGGGCCATGCCGCGCACGATCCGGGAGAGCGCCTCCTCGTAGCCCAGGTCGTTGGCGGCCGCGGTCAGGAGCGGGGATCCGGCGGTGAGCGCCACGGCGGGGAGCGCCCTCCGCTCGCGCCGGAAGCGCACCACGTACTCGGCCGCCACGTGCTCCGCCATGGCGGCGCTCCCGCCGTTCCCGAACAGGAGGATGCGGCCGCCGCCGCGGATCGTCTCCAGCACGCGGTCGGCGTACGCCTCCGCGACCGCCTCCAGCGCCGCGGCGGCCTCGAGCCCGGCCCGCAGACGGGCCAGGTGCGCCGCGAGGAAGCCCTCCGCCACCTCAGGTCCCGCCCGCTCCGAGGATCCCCTCCCACCAGCGCCTGCGGGACCGTCCGGCCTCCTCCTGCTCCAGCCGGGCCGGCGGCACCGGGAGCGGCTCCTCGCCGGCCAGGAGGGCGAGCGGGTTCTCCGAGACGAGCCGATCGGCCGCCTCCGCGTGGCCGCCCGCGGACAGGAGCGCGCGGGCCTCCCGCACCGAGTCCGAGCGGTGCGGACGGGCGTGGTGGTCCGAGCCGATGACGTCCGCCTCGCCCCGGGCGAGCATGCCGCGGGCGACGCGCATGGGCTCGGGACCGTAGCCGCCCCACAGGCTCCCCGCGTTGACGCAGAGGACCACGCCGCGCTCCCGCCAGCGCGACAGCCACGCCTCCGCCTTCCCGATCCCCGCGTAGCGCTCCGGGTGGGCCAGGACGGGCATCAGGCCCGCCTCCCGCACCGCCGACAGCTCGCGGTCGGGCTCGGCGGGGAAGGTGAGCCCCTGGAACTCGACCAGCACGTGGCCGCCGGGGCCGAGCCACAGCCCCTCGTCCTCCGGGTCGAGCGGGGCACCGTCCATCCGGATCTCGTAGGCCAGGCTGAGCTCGACCCCGATCCCGCGGTCGGCGGCCGCCCGCTCCAGCTCCGCGAAGCGGCTCTCCACCCGCCTCCGGTAGTCCGAGTCGGCCAGGCGCGCCGGGAGGTGGGGCGTGGTGGCCACGCGCGTGATCCCGTCCTGCTCGTACGCCTCGAGCCAGCCGAGCGCGTCCTCGAGGGTCTCCGCGCCGTCATCGACGCCCGGGACGAGGTGGCAGTGGAGGTCCGCCAGGCGGGGGACGCCGTTCATCCGACCTCCCCGGTCGTCCGAGCCGCGTCGGCCAGGGCCCGGCCCAGCGTGCCCCGCGGACCGACCCGTTCGGCGAGGGCCGCGGGATCGCCGCCCTCCTCGGCCACGGCCTCGAAGGCATACGTGAGGACCGCGTCGGCGGCCAGGAGCCGCACCGCGGCCGCCCGGTCCTGCGGCCCCCGGGCCACCGCCGCGAGCTCGGCGGTGGCCGCGTCGGCCAGTGCCTCCGCCACCGAGGCGGCCGACGCCGTCCCCCGGACCTCGCCCACGCAGCGCCGGACCGCCTCGGCCAGCTCCGGGTGGACGTCCCCCAGCCGACCCTCGACCCAGGTCAGCGCGCGGTCGCCCGGTCCGGGAGCCGGAGCCTCGCTCACGTCCGCTCCTCTCCCGAGCCGGCCTTCAGCGCACCCGACAGGGCCTCGAGCGCGACCGCCCGCGCCGCCTCGAGCCCCGCCTCCACCTTCCCGGGGTCGCCGACCCCGCCCTGGGCCAGATGGGGCCGCCCGCCGCCCCCGGAGCCGGTGGCGCCGCTGGCGGCCTTCACCAGCGAGCCCGCCCTCAGCCCGCGGCCGATCCAGTCGTCGGTGACGACGGCCAGGAAGGCCTGCTTGTCCTCCCCGCCCACCGTGACGTGCACCAGCGCGGCGCCCGAGCCGAGCGCGTCGCGGAGCCGGTCGCCGAAGGCGGGGAGCTCCGTCCCGGCGGGGAGCTCGATCCCGCCGCGGACCACCAGCCGCGATCCGTCGTGGTCCTGGCCCTCCGCGACCAGCTCCCCGGCCAGGTCGGCGGTCGAGGCCCGCCGCTCCTTCTCGACCGTCCTCCGGAGACGGTCGCGCTCCTCCAGGAGGTCCTCCACCCGGCGGCCGAGCTCGGCCACCGGCACGCCCAGACGGTCGGAGAGGCCGGCCAGCCGGTCCTCGTCCTCGACCACCCGCTCGTAGGCCGCCGGCCCCGTCACGGCCTCGATGCGGCGGATGCCCGCGGCCACGCCGGTCTCCGACACGATGCGGAAGAGGCCGATCTGCCCCGTGCTCCGGACGTGGCATCCCCCGCACAGCTCCGCGCTGATCCCCGGGATGCGGATGACCCGGACCTCGTCCCCGTACTTCTCGCCGAACAGGGCCATCGCGCCCGACTCGATGGCCTCCCGATAGCCCTCGTGGTGCGCCTCGACCGGCGCGTTGGCCCAGATGGCGCGGTTCACCCGGCGCTCGACCTCGCGGCGCTCCTCCCGCGTCATGGGGCCGCGGTGGCTGAAGTCGAAGCGCAGCCGGTCGGGCGCCACGAGCGAGCCGGCCTGCTGGACGTGCTCGCCCAGGACGGACCGCAGCGCGGCGTGGAGGAGGTGGGTCGCGGTGTGGTTCCGCTCCGTGTCGCCGCGCGTCTCCGCCTCGACCTCGGCCTCGACCGCGCCCGGCTCCTCGGGGGGCTCCCCGCGGACGAGCTCGCCGGCGACGACGACCTGGCCGCGCTCGTTGCGGACGACCTCGCCCACCGCGAGCTCCCAGCCGTCGCCCCGGATGCGGCCGCGGTCGCTCACCTGACCGCCCGCCTCCGCGTAGAACGGGTTCCGCTCGAGGATGAGGGCGCTCCGGCCCTCGAGCCGGGTGGCCGCGAGCACCGGCGTCTCGACCGAGAGGTCCCGGTAGCCCACGAACTCCTGCTCGCCCTCGGCGGCCAGGGCCCCGAGACCGGCGCCGCCGCCCGCCGTGCCGGCGCGCGCCCGGTCCTCCCGCGAGCGCTCGCGCTGCTCCTCGAGCGCGCGGTGGAAGCCCTCCTCGTCCACCGCCCAGCCGCGGTCCCCGGCCATGAGCTCGGTGAGGTCGAGCGGGAAGCCGAACGTGTCGTACAGGCGGAACGCCTCGTCCCCGGGTATCGTCCCCGTCTCACCCTCGGGCGCGATCTCCTCGAAGCGGCGCATCCCCTCGTCGATCGTGTCCAGGAAGCGCTCCTCCTCGGCCCGGGTGGTGCTCACCAGGTGCTCGCGGCGCGCCCCCAGCTCGGGGTAGACGTCCGACATCTGGTCGACCACCACGCTCACGAGCCGGTCCAGGGTGGGCTCGCGGCGGCCCAGGAGCCAGGCGTGCCGTCCGGCCCGCCGCAGGATCCGGCGGAGCACGTAGCCCCGTCCCTCGTTCGAGGGGAAGACGCCGTCCGCCAGGAGGAAGGCCACCGCCCGGGCGTGGTCGGCCAGGACCCGGAAGGAGAGGCCCTCCTCCCAGCGCTCCGGCTCCATCGGGTACTCGAGCCCGACGATCTGCTCGGCCTCGTGAATGATCGGGAGGAAGAGGTCGGTGTGGTAGTTCGTGCGCGCCCCCTGCAGGATGGCCGCGATCCGCTCGAGGCCCGCCCCCGTGTCGATCGAGGGCGCCGGGAGCGGGTGGTCCTCGCCGCTCTCGTCCCGGTCGTACTGCATGAAGACCAGGTTCCAGATCTCCATGAACCGGTCGGCCTCGCCCAGGGCCAGGAACTCCTCCGGCGAGAGGTCGCGCGTGGCGTCCTCGGGGCGGAGGTCGTAGTGGAGCTCCGAGCACGGACCGCACGGACCGGTCTCTCCCATCTGCCAGAAGTTCTCGGCGTCGCCCAGCTTGAGGACGCGGTTCCCCGGGAGCGACGACGTCTCGAGCCACATCTCCCGGGCCTCGTCGTCGGAGACGTGCACGGTGGCCCACAGGCGGTCCGGCTCGAGGCCGAGCTCCTCCGTCACGAACTCCCACGCGTAGCGGATCGCCTCGCTCTTGAAGTAGTCCCCGAAGGAGAAGTTGCCGAGCATCTCGAAGAAGGTGTGGTGCCGGGCCGTGCGCCCGACCTCCTCGAGGTCGTTGTGCTTCCCGCTCACGCGCAGGCACTTCTGCACCGTCACCGCCCGCGGGGCCGGCGGCGCCACCTCGCCCTGGAAGGAGCGCTTGAACTGCACCATCCCGGCGTTGGTGAACAGGAGCGTCGGGTCGTCCGCGGGGACCAGCGAGCTCGAGGGCAGGTGCTCGTGCACGTGCCGCTCGAAATAGTCGATGAACCGCTGGCGGATCTCGGCCGTCTGCATCGCTCTCCCGTGGCTGTCTCGTCGACGCGCCGCGGCGAGCGGCGCGCGTGACCGACCGGCGCCGGTCGGCGGCGTCGAAATCTCCGTACACCGGAGCGTCCGCGCGTGTCCTGCGGGTGCAGGAAGCATGCGGGCGCCGCGGGCGGAAGCCGGAAACTAGCGGGTCGGCGGGCGGGCGCGCACGACCCGCCCCGGGACGCCGTTCATGTTCGGCCCCCGATCCGCTACCTTCGGTCGGCCCGTCGGCGGGCCGCCGCCGGTGCCGGAGGGCGAGCGGCCCGGCCGACCGGGCCGGGCGGCCGCGACCGTGACCCGAACCGAACCGATGCCGCGAGAGGAGGAGACAGGATGGCCGAGCAGCTGATCCGGGGACTGCGGCGCTTCCGCCGGGAGGCGTTCCCGAAGTACCGCGAGCACTTCGAGCGGTTGGTGGCCGAGGGCCAGCGGCCGCGCACCCTCTTCATCGGGTGCTCCGATTCCCGCGTGCTCCCCGACCTCCTCACCGACGCCGGCCCCGGCGACCTGTTCGTGGCCCGAAACGTAGGCGCGTTCGTCCCGCCGTTCGACCCGGAGGCCGGAGAGCACGGGACGGGGGCCGCCATCGAGTACGCGGTCCAGGTCCTCGAGGTGGCCGACGTTGTGGTGTGCGGCCACAGCCACTGCGGCGCCGTCCGCGCCCTGTACGAGCCGCCGGACGTGAGCGCGCCCAACCTGGAGCGCTGGCTCGAGCTGGGGCGGGACGCCGCGGTGGAGGGACCGGTCGAGGAGGAGCTCCTGCGGCGGACCGAGCGGCGGAGCATCGCCCTCCAGCTCGACCGGCTGGCGGGCTATCCGGCCGTCCGCGAGCGCATGGACGCCGGGACGCTCTCCCTGCACGGCTGGCACTACTACATCGGGGAGGGCCGGGTGGAGGTCCTCGACATCGAGCAGGGCGCGTTCAGGCCCGCCGGGGAGGGCTGAGGCGGGCCGACGCGGGCCGAGGCGCCCTGGCGGCGGGCCCAGGAGGCCCGGAGAGGCGGGATCGGGCGCCCGGAGCGCCGGTCCGGCCCGCTACTCCTCCAGCTCCGCCACGAGCCGGTCCACGACCTGCCGGATGTCGTGGCCGGGGAAGCCCCTCCGCTGCAGGTAGCCCGACAGGCGCCGGCGTGCCTTGAGGGGATCGTCGGTGCGCCGCGTGCGCCACCTCTTGCCGGCGGCACGCTCGAGGAGATCGCGCTCGGAGACGCCCTCCTCGTCGAAGGCGCGAGCGATGCCGGCCTCGGCATCGGCCGCCGACACCCCCTTCTTCCGGAGCTCCGACCTCAGGCGGGCCGTGCCGCGGGGCTTGAGCCGGATCCGGTCCCGGACCCAGGACGCGGCGAACTCCCGGTCGTCCACGTAGCCGAGCTCCTCGCAGCGGGCCAGGACGGCCGCGACGACGGCGGCGTCGTGGCCGCGGCGGGAGAGGTGGCGCTCGAGCTCCGCGCGGCTCCTGCCGCGGTGGGCCAGGTAGCGGAAGGCTCGGCGGAGGGCCTCCCGGCGCCGGTCGTCGTTCCCGGACACGGAAGGCCCTCAGGCGGCCCGGCCGGCCGGGCGCGGGGCCGGGCCGGGGGCGGCGGCCGGGGGGCGGCGTAGGGCGTGCGGGCGGCTCAGTCCTCCTCCGCCTCCTCGGGCTCCTCCCCGTCGGCGTCCTCGTCGGCGGCGTCGGGCTTCCGGAGGCCCATGTCCACCTTGATCTTGTGCTCGATCTCCCCGGCGATGTCCGGGTTCTCCTTGAGGAAGGACTTGGAGTTCTCCCGGCCCTGGCCCAGGCGGACATCCTCTCCGTAGGAGTACCAGGCGCCCGCGCGGTCCACGACGCCGAGCTCCTCCCCGAGGTCGATGAGGAGACCCTCCACGCTGATCCCCTCGTTGTACATGATGTCGAACTCCGCCTGCTTGAACGGGGCGGCGCACTTGTTCTTCACGACCTTCACGCGCGTCCGGTTCCCGATCTGCTCGTTCCCCTCCTTGATGGAGGCGATGCGGCGGATGTCGAGGCGGAGCGACGCGTAGAACTTGAGCGCCCGGCCGCCCGAGGTCGTCTCGGGGTTGCCGAACATGACGCCGATCTTCTCTCGGATCTGGTTCGTGAAGATGAGCGCCGTGCGCGAGCGCCCGATCGCGCCGGTGAGCTTCCGCATGGCCTGGGACATGAGCCGGGCCTGGAGCCCCACGTGCGCGTCGCCCATCTCCCCTTCGATCTCGGCCTTGGGGACGAGCGCGGCGACCGAGTCCACCACCACGACATCCAGCGCGCCCGAGCGCACCAGCACCTCGGCGATCTCGAGCGCCTGCTCGCCCGTGTCCGGCTGCGAGACCAGGAGGTTCTCCGTGTCGACCCCGAGCCGCTCGGCGTACTGGACGTCCAGCGCGTGCTCGGCGTCGATGAAGGCCGCCACGCCTCCCCCCTTCTGGGCGTTGGCGATGACGTGCAGGGTCAGGGTCGTCTTCCCCGAGGCCTCCGGACCGTAGACCTCGGTCACGCGGCCGCGGGGCACGCCCCCGATCCCGATGGCGTGGTCCAGGTTGATCGCCCCGGTGGATATCGACTCCGTCTTCACCCGGGCTCCCTCGGCCCCCAGCCGCATGATCGCGCCCTTCCCGTGCTGACGCTCGATCTGGTTGATCGCGACGTCGAGCGCCTTCTTCTTCTCGTCGCTCAGCTCTACGGCCATCGAAGCTCCCCGTCTGTGCCTGTCGGTAACCTTCCGAACGTCGTTCCCGGAGGTCCGGCCACGTCCCTCGCGGCCGTCCGCGCTGCGGACGGCTACGGCGCCGTGGACCGGGCTCCCAAGTATACGCGTCCGGTCGACCCTTCGCAATTTCTTCGGGTCCCCCCCGGACGGCTCCACGGGGCCCGAAGGAGGGTCGGAAGCGGCGTCAATCGGGCCTCATCGGCGGGCCGGTCGGCTGGCGCGGCGGCCCCGCCGGGCGTCCCGCGGTGGCCGGGGCCTCCGGGCGGCCGGTCGCCGTCTCAGGCCACCGCCTCGCGGAGGGCCGCCACGGCGCGCTCGATCCCGCCGTGGTCCACGTCCAGGTGGGTGACCGCGCGCAGCCGACGCGGGCCGGCGGGCGAGATGCGGACGCCGCGCTCCTCGAGCCGCCGCGAGACCTCCGCCGGGTCCGGCGCGCCCTCCTCGAGGTGGATCATGAGGATGTTGGTCTCCGGCGCGTCGGCGCGGATCGCCTCGATCGGCGCGCAGCCCTCGGCCAGCTCCCGGGCGCGCTCGTGGTCCTCCGGGAGGCGCTCCAGGTGGTGGTCGAGGGCCCACAGCCCGGCCGCCGCGAGGATCCCCACCTGACGCATCCCGCCCCCCAGGCGCTTCCTCGCGAACCAGGCCGCCTCGATGTGGTCGCGGCTCCCGGCGAGCATGGAGCCGATCGGACAGCCGAGGCCCTTGGACAGGGACACCATCACGGTGTCCGCGCAGGCCGCGTACTCCGCCAGGTCGACGCCGCTCGCGGCCGCCGCGTTCCACAGCCGCGCGCCGTCCAGGTGGACGGGGAGGCGCCGCTCGTCCGCCAGCTCGCGCACCGCGCGCATCCGCCCGAGCGGGACGACCACGCCCCCGTGCATGTTGTGGGTGTTCTCCAGGCAGAGGAGGCTCGTGGTCGGCTGGTGAGGATCCCCGGGCCGGATCGCGTCCTCGAAGGCCCCACGCTCGACCCGGCCCCGCTCGGAGGCCACCGTCCTGAGCTGCATCCCCGCCAGGAAGGCCGCGTCCGCGTACTCGTAGTGGAAGACGTGCGCCTCCCGCTCGCACACGGCCTCGGTCCCCGGGCGGCCCAGGAGGAGGACCGCGGCCTGGTTGGCCTGGGTCCCCGAGGGGAAGAAGAGCGCCGCCTCCTTTCCCAGGAGGTCGGCGACCCGCTCCCCGAGGCGCGCGGCGGTCGGGTCCTTCCCGAGGACGTCGTCGGCCACCTCGGCCTCGGCCATCGCCCGGCGCATCCCGGGGGTGGGGCGGGTGACCGTGTCCGAGCGGAGGTCGACGGGCGGGCGCTCCGCGCTCACCGGCCCTCCGCCGCGTGCCGGCCGGTCCGGTCCGCCTCCCCGCCGCCGCCGGCCCGTCCGGCCGGGGCTCCGTCGCGGCCCGCCACCGGCGCGCCGCAGCGGGCGCAGAAGTTCGCGCCCGGCTTGAGGGCCGCCCCGCACGAGGGGCACTCGGCGGGCGCCGCACCCGCGGCTTCCCGGCCCGCGCCGGCGCGTCCGGCCGCCGCCTCCCGGGCGCCACCGGGCGGCTCGCCCGCCCCGCCGGACGCCTCGTGGGCGTCGACCGCCTCGCGGGCCAGGACCGGGCGGCGGCGGCGGTACTCCTCCTCCGTCACCACGCCGGTCTCGTAGTCGAACTCGAGTTCCCGCAGGGCCTCGAGCGCCTCGCGCTCGCGGGCCTCGGGGGTCGGGAGCCCCTCGTCCATCTCGGTGTCGGCCCGGTCGCGCACGGCCGTGGCCACGACGCTCACGATGAGCGCCACCAGCACCGTCGCCAGGAGGAGATATGCCGTCATCGGGTCCTCTTCTTCTCGTCGTCGGTCGCTCCGCGCCGCGCGCCGGTCGCCAGCTCCAGCGCCCGGGCCGCCGCCGCGTCGGGATCGGTGAACCTCTCGATGGGGAACGTCTCCCCCAGGTCGTCCAACAGACCCACGAGGGGGATGCCGAGCTTCATGCACAGGGCCGCCTCGGCGCGGGTCCCCCACGCCCCCGCCACCGCCACGACCGCTTCCGAGGCCCGGACCACGAGCACGTTCCGCGCCTCGCCGAGCCCGGTGGGCACCGGGAGGCTCACGCCCGGGGCCGCCGCGGCCGGGTCTCCACCCGGCAGGAAGCCGAGGACGAGGCCGCCCTCGGCCGCGGCGCCGTCGGCGGCCGCCTCCATGACGCCCCCGAGCCCGCCGCACACGGTCACGGCTCGGGCCAGCGCCAGGGCGCGCCCCACGCCGCGGGCCGCCGACCGGATCGTGCCGTCGGCGGCCGAGGAGCCGATCACGCCGATGCGGAGCGGCCGGTCCACGGCGGCGGACCGGCGGCCGGCGGCGGTCACGCCCCGCCCCGCCCGGCCGCGGCGCCCACCGGTCCCGCTCACGACGCCTCCCGGTCCACGACCAGGGTGACCGGGCCGTCGTTCGCGAGCTCGACCTCCATCATGGCGCCGAACTCCCCGCTCTCCACCGGGACCTCCGTCCCCTCGCACAGCTCCAGGAAACGGTCGTACAGACGCTCGGCCTCCTCGGGGTCGGCCGCCCCGATGAAGGACGGCCGCCGGCCGCGGGACACGTCCCCGTACAGCGTGAACTGAGAGACCACGAGGAGCGCACCCCCGGCGTCCCGGGTGGATCGGTTCATGAGCCCGTCCTCGTCGGGGAAGATGCGGAGACCCGCCAGCTTGGAGGCCATCCACGACAGCTCCTCCTCCCCATCCCCCGGCGCGAAGGCCGCGAGGACGAGGAGGCCCTTCCCGATCTCGCCCACGACCTCCCCGTCCACGCGGACGGACGCCCGCGAGACGCGCTGCACGACCGCCCTCACGGCCGGGCCGCCCGCAGCCGTCGACGCGCGACCCTCCTCACGACGCCTCGCGGAACAGCCGGGGCGCGTCGGCGATGCGCTTCGCGTCCAGGACGGCGCCGCGCTCGCGGATCCGTTCGACCACGCGGTTGAGGAGCGCCTCCTCGGGGAGCACCTCCCGCAGCCCTTCCACGGCGGCGACCACGACCAGCATGTGGCGCGTGCGCGAGAGCGCCACGTTGAGGAGCCGCGGGAAGTCGGGGTTCCTGCCCTCGTGCAGGAACCAGCTCCGGTCGGGGGGCGCGTCCACGGTGTCGAACACGACCAGGCTCTTCTCGCGGCCCTGGAAGCGGTGCACCGTGCTCACCTCCAGGTCTCGGGGCGCCGCGCGTCCGAGCCGCGTCCGCACCAGCTTGTGGATGCGCCGGGCCTGGAGGCGGTAGGGCACGACGACCGCCACGTCGTGGATCCCCTCCTTCCCGGCTACCTCCAGGAAGCGGACGATCGCCTCCACGTGCTCGGCGTTGGCGCGGGAGCCCTCCTCGCGGACCACCGAGGGGTCCAGGGAGTCCGTGTCGAGGAGGACGAGAGGCTGGACCGGTCCCCGCCGCTCCAGGACCTCGCGGGCGTCCTCGAGCCGGCCCCCGTAGAACAGCTCGCTCACGAGGGCCCGGACCTGGGGCGCCATGCGGTACTGCTCGGTGAGCATGGCGCACAGCCGGTCGTGCTCGGCCGGGAGGACGATCTCGCCCGGCGGCGCGTCGCCGACCACCCCCGCCTCCCGGAAGGCGTCCCGGGACATCCAGCGCTCGGCCGACTCGCCCCGGGATACCACCACGGCCGGGAGCTGCTGGAAGTCCCCGATCGCGACGGCCCGGCCCGCCGTCTGCGCGGCGGCCAGCGCCACGTACGGGAGCGGCGACGCCGACGCCTCGTCCAGGACGAGCGAGTCGAAGCGGAGCGCCGCCAGCTCGTCCCACACCGCCAGGCGGGCCAGCGTGGTGAGCACCACGTCCGCCTCCCGCAGGGCGAAGAGGGCCTGCTTCTGGAGCTCGCCCGAGACCCGGCCCAGGCGCCGGAGCACGTCCTCGTCCCGGGACGAGCGCGCCATGGCCACGAGCCGCGCGTGCCGCGTGCGGAGCATGCCGCCGGCCTCCCGCCGCTGGGCGGGGCTGAGCATCTCCCGCTCCAGCTCCTCGACCGCCCCGGCCGCCTTCCCGGCGCCGGCCCGCACGCGCCGCTCCACGGCGGCGTCCAGCGACAGGGCCGGGTCCCCGGTGGCGCTGTACTCGGCCCCCACGCGGATGATGCGGTTGGCCTCGACCGCCCCGCGGCCGAGCACGGAGGCCGTCCTGGCCGCGGCCTCGTCCAGCGCGCCGTTGGTGGTGGCCGCGACCAGGACCGAGCCCCGCTCCGCCAGCTCGGCCACCGCGTGCCCGAGGAGGAGGGTCTTCCCGGTCCCGGGCGGCCCCCACACGAAGTGCACCTCGCTCCCCAGGAGCCGCCGGAGCGCGTGGCGCTGGGAGGCGTTCAGCCGGCCCGAGTCCTCGAGCGCCGGCTCCTCCTCGCCCAGCTCCGGATAGGCGCGACCGAACAGGCGGAGGACGGTGTCGGGGTGGTACTGTCCGGGGTCGTCCAGGATCGCCTCCAGGCGGCCCGCCAGCGCCGCCAGGAGCCAGGTCGGGTCGAACTCGAGCTCGACGGGCTCGGGGCTCCGCCCCAGCCAGTCGCTCACCGCCACGCGGATCATCGAGCGCGCCCGGTGATAGCCCAGGACGAAGCCCTGGGCCTCCCCCGTCTCGGTGCGCACGCGGACGGCGTCGTCGGGCCGGATGTCGAAGCTCCCCGAGGGCACCCTCCACTCGTAGAAGAAGCTCCCGCCGGCCGAGTCCTGCACCCGCCCCTCTCGGCCCGGGAGGGGCTGGTCCAGCCCCCGCCGGGCCAGCTCCTCCTGGACGGCGTGCACCTCCTCGCCGAGCGCCTCGAGGCACCCGTCGAGGATGGACGCGAACTCCCGGTCGTAGGCCACCTGGGTCATGGACGGCTCAAGGTAAGGAGGATGCGGGCCGGTGGCACCCGTCCCGCCGGCCGGCCATGATCAGGGCCGCGAGCGGGCGGCGGGCACGGCCTTCCGGCGGCCGGAGCCCGCCCGCCCGACCCGACGGGGCACCGGCAGCGCACGGACATCTCCGAGGAGGCCGTATGAGCGAGCGCCTGGAAGAGTTCCGCGAGTACCGAGAGCGCATGAACGAGAAGATCCTGGACTCCGGGCACCTGGGCATCCGGCGCTTCTTCGCGCTCGACGCCCGGGCGTACGAGGAGGGCGCGCTGGACGTCCGCACCAAGGAGATGCTCGGCCTGGCCGCCTCGCTCGTCCTCCGGTGCGACGATTGCATCGCGTACCACCTGATCCGCTGCCGCGAGGAGGGCGTCTCGGACGCCGAGCTGTTCGACGTCTTCGACGTCGGCCTCGTGGTCGGGGGCTCGATCGTGATCCCCCACCTGCGCCGGGCGGTGGAGCTCCTGGACGAGCTCCCGTCGCCCGGGCGGGAGCACGAGGGGCCGGGCGACGCCTGACGGCGGGCGCCCCGGACCCGGATCCGGGGGCCGCGCCGCCCCAGGCTCGCGGCGGGCCTCCACCGCGCATCAAACGCGACTCCGCAAGCGAGGCGATCGATGAGCGTACTGTTCTGGATCGGACGCATCCTGTTCGCCCTGATCTTCTTGGGCTCGGGGCTCAACCATTTCGCGCAGCTCGAGGCGATGAGCCAGTACGCGGGCTCCAAGGGGATCCCCGCCCCGCGCTTCTTCACCGCCGTGAGCGGGCTCATGCTGCTGGCCGGCGGGATCAGCATCCTCCTGTGGTGGCTGGTCTCGATCGGGAGCTGGCTCCTCATCGCCTTCCTCCTCCCGGCCGCCTTCCTCATGCACGACTTCTGGGCCGTCGAGGACCCGCAGGCCAAGCAGACCGAGCAGGCGCAGTTCATGAAGAACCTGGCGCTCGCCGGCGCGGCGCTGGTCTTCTTCGTCCTCAGCCGGTCCCCGGAGCTCCTCCGCTGACCCCGCACGGCACCCCCGCGGCCGGCCCCGGGGACCGGGGCCCGTCGCCCTCCGACCTGGCGAGCTTCCGGCGCGGCGCCGAGTGGGCGGTGGTCGCCGCCACCGCCCTCGAGCTCGGGATCGTGCACGCGCTGGCCGAGGAGCCGGCCCCGGCGGACGAGCTGGCCGCGCGGCTGGAGCTCTCCGAGCGCGGCGTCGGGATCGTGCTCGGCGCGCTGGAGGCCCTGGGCCTCGTGCGGACCGAGGACGGCGCCGCCCGCCTCACCGGAGTGGCGAGGGCCCGGCTCGTGGCCCGGGACACGCCCGATTTCGAGGGCGACGCGCTGGGCTTCTGGCTCGCGAACCTCCGGCGGTGGACGGCCGACCTCCCGGACGCGGTCCGGACCGGCCGGCCCGCCCCCGACGCCGAGGAGCGCGCGCCGGGAGGCGACATCCCCGCGTTCATGGCGGCCATGGCCAACAAGCGGCCGGCCCTGGTCGAGGCGGCCGTCCGCCTTTGCCTGGAGCGGGCGCCGGACGCCGAGACCGTGCTCGACGTGGGCGGCGGGCCGGGGACCTTCTCCCGGGCCTTCGTGCGCCGCGGGCTCCGGGCGGTCCTCTTCGACCGTCCGGAGGTCATCGAGCACGTGGCAGGCGCCTACGGCCTGGAGGACGAGCCCGCGATCGAGCTGCGTCCGGGGGATTTCACCGAGGCGTTCCCCGAGGGGAGCTTCGACATCGTCCTCCTCGCCAACATCACCCACATCTACGACCCGCGGACCGACGCACGGATCCTGGCCGACGCCGCGGCCGCGGTCGCCCCGGGAGGGATCCTGGCCATCCTGGACTTCGTGCGCGGCGAGGCCCCGTTCGCGGCGCTGTTCGCGGTCACGATGCTCCTGAACAGCCGTCACGGCGGCCGCACCTACGACCGCCCCACCTACGAGCGCTGGCTGAAGGACGCCGGCCTCGAGGACGTCCGGCTGCGGGCGCTGGACGAGGAGCGGCACCTGGTGACGGCCGTGCGGCCGGGCGGGGAAGGCAGATGACGCGCGGCGCGCGCGGCGGCGCGCCGGACGCCCCCGGGGGCGGGCCCCGCCGCACGGCGCCCGAGCGCGGGGACGACCCCCGCATGACGCCCGACGAGTTCCGGGAGGCCGCCGACCTCGCGGCCGACTGGATCGCCGGCTACCGCCGCCGGATCGAGGACCTCCCGGTCCTGGCCCGGGTCCGGCCGGGGGAGGTGGCCTCGCTCGTCCCGGCCGAGCCGCCCGAGGAGGGCGAGCCGTTCGAGGCGCTGGTCGAGGACCTGGACCGGGTGGTCCTCCCGGGGCTCACGAACTGGTGCCATCCCGGCTTCTTCGCCTACTTCCCGAGCTCTTCCTCCCCGCCCGCCGTGCTGGCCGAGTTCGTGGCGGCCGCCCTCAACCAGAACGCCATGCTGTGGCGCACCTCGCCCGCGGCCACCGAGCTCGAGACGCGGATGGCGGAGTGGCTGCGGCGGCTGGTGGGGCTCCCCGACGCGTTCCGCGGCGTGCTCCAGGACACCGCCTCGCAGAGCAGCTTCACCGCCCTCCTCGCCGCGCGCGAGGCGGCGGGCGTCGGGGCGCGCGAGCGCGGGCTGGCGGGCCGGGAGGAGCTCCCACCGCTGGCCGTCTACGTCTCCGAGCAGGCGCACTCCTCGCTCGAGAAGGCCGGGATCGCGGCGGGGCTCGGGCAGCGCTGGGTCCGGAAGGTCCCCACGGACGAGGGGCTGGCCATGGACCCGGCGGCCCTCGAGCGGCTCCTCCGGGAGGACGAGGCCGCGGGCGTGCGGCCGGTCATGGTGGGCGCCACGATCGGCACGACCTCGACCGCCGCGGTCGACCCCGCCGACCCCATCGCGGAGGTGTGCGCGGAGCACGGCACGTGGCTCCACGTGGACGCCGCCTACGCGGGCCCGGCGGCCATCCTCCCCGAGCTTCGGGAGCGGTTCGCGGGGTGGGAGCGGGCCGACTCGATCGTCATCAACCCCCACAAGTGGCTCGCCACCCCGGTCGACTGCAGCCTCCTCCTCTTCCGGGACCCGGACCCGTTCCGCGCCTCGCTCGCGCTCACGCCCGAGTACCTCTCGAGCCAGGAGGGGGCCGAGGTCGACCTCATGGACTTCGGGCTGTCGCTGGGGCGGAGGTTCCGGGCCCTCAAGCTGTGGTTCCTCCTCCGCTGGCACGGGGCCGAGGGGCTCCGATCCCTCCTCCGCTCGCACATCGCGTGGGCGGACGAGTTCGCCGGCTGGATCCGGGAGGACCCGCGGTTCGCCCTGGCCGCCCCGCCCTCCTTCTCGACCGTCTGCTTCCGTGCGCTCCCGCCGGAGCTGGCGCGTGGGGGAGACGCGGGGTCCGGGCGGCCCGGAGCGGGTGCGGAAGGGTCCGACCCCGAGGCGGCCCGGCCCGACCCGGAAGCCGGCGGGGCGCCGGGCGACGCGCTGGCGCGGCGGGTGCTCGAGCGGGTGAACCGGGAGGGCCGGGTCTTCCTGTCCCACACCGCCCTCGGCCAGCGCATCGTGCTCCGGCTGTCGGTGGGCTCCCACCTCACCCGCCGCGAGCACGTGAGCGAGGCGTACGAGGCGCTGGGGCGGGCGTGGGAGGCGGAGGCCGGCGGGAGCTGACCGGAAGCCGGGCGCGGGCCCGGCCTCGGGGCGCGGCGCCCGCCCGGCGGCCCGACCTCAGGAGGCGGCCTTGAGGATCATCGGTCGGTCGCGCTCGGGACACCTGAGGCGCCGCGGCAGCTCGGCAGCCTCCTCCAGGTCGAAGAGGTGGGAGCCGTCGCACACCGGACAGCGCGCCTCGAACGCCGCGAACCGGTCCCTGCGCCGCCAGCGGGCCACCGCGAGGCCGATCCCGCCCAGGAAGAAGCCGGGCACGAGGATGAGGTGGGCGATCGGGATGAAGATCGAGACCGCCGCCGCGAGCCACAGGAGGCCGAGGCCGGCCGCCGCCCGCTTCAGACGGCGGCGGCGCCCGTGGCGGAGGACCCGGAGGCCGACCTCCGTCTGCCGCCCGCCCGCGTAGAGGATCGCGGGCACGATCCCCATCCCCTCGCCGCCACCCTCCTCCGACATCGTCCTCTCTCCCCTCCGCGTCCCGTCCCGCGCCCTTCCGCGCCCGTTGGACGCGCCGGGCGGCGGACGTTAGACTCCCGGACGCTTCCGTACCCGGGCACCCCCCGGACGATCGCACCGTGCCGCTCGACGAGGAACGAACCCATGCGCCCCCTACGCAAAGCCCTGCCTCTCCTGGTCCTCCCGCTCCTGATCGCGGCCTGGGGCTGCGCCGACAGGGACGGCGCGGCGCAGACGACCGACGACGGGGTGGTGCCCTCCGACATCCGGCTCGTCGAGCAGCGCGCCGACCACGCCCGCATCAAGGGCGACTCGGCGGCGCCCCTCCGGGTGGTCGAGGTCTCGGACTTCCAGTGCCCCTACTGCAAGCGCTTCTACGAGGACACCTACTCCAGGATCGACAGCGCCTACGTGCAGACCGGGAAGATCCAGTACGTGTGGATCTCCTTCCCGAACCCCGGGCACGTGAGGGCGTGGCCCGCGGTGGAGGCCGCCTTCTGCGCGGGCGCGGTCGGGAAGTTCTGGCCGATGCACGATCTCCTGTTCGAGCACCAGGACGACTGGAAGGACGCCGCCGAGCCCGTGACGCTGTTCGAGAAGTACGCCGCGCAGCTCGGCATCGACGAGGACTCGTACCACGAGTGCCTGGTCCAGGACCGCCCCGCGGCCCTGCAGGTCCAGGACCTGGCGGGCGTCACGCGGGTCGGCGTGTCGGGGACGCCCTTCTTCGTGATCGGGGACTCGACTTCGCTCCAGGGGGCGGCGCCGTTCGACAAGTTCCGGACCGTGATCGACAGCCTCCTGGCGCAGCGCGCGGCGGCCGGTGGCGGCGGGGCGTCCGCCGACACGGGAGCGGCGTCGGGGAGCTGACGGGGGACGGCTCCGGCGGGCGGCGGGAGGGCCCGCAAGCGGGCCGGGGTCCCGCGCGGCGGGCGGGAGCGCGGGCGCCTCGACGCGTCCCGGGAGCGGCCCCCTACTCCTCCCGGAACACCGCCCGCATGGCCTCGAGCGCCCGCGCGGCGGTGGCCGCGCCGCGCTCGAGGACGCGCGCCAGCTCCCTCTCCCCCGGCTCGTCGGCCAGGCGCGGGAGCTCGAAGCTGAAGTAGACGGACACGCCGGCCGGACGGACGCCCGCCGGCGCCTCCGCCCAGGCGGCCTCGGCCTCCAGCGCCCCCTCGATGTGCACCTCCACCGAGTCCGCGTCCTCCCCCGTCTCCTGGGCCAGGCGCGCCAGCCGCGTGGCCAGCCGCTCGTCCGACGGGGGATCGGACTCGCGCTCCTCGAGCCACAGCGCCGGCGGGGCCACGTCCAGGTTCAGCCAGCCCAGGTGCACCTCGGGGTCGAACAGGAGCGAGGAGGGGTCGACGACGTCCGGCGGCGCGCCGGACGGCGTGCCGGGCGCGGGCGGGACGGCCAGGTATCCGGCGACCCCTTCCACGCCCAGGTTGGCGCAGGCGAGGGCCATCTCGTCCACGGCCAGCTCGACCAGCGCGGAGGGGGAGTGGAGGACCTCCACGGCGCCGGACTCCAGGATGTCGAGCTCGGACTGGTCGTAGGCCAGGCCGCGGAAGAACCAGGACAGCGGCTCCTGGCGCCCCTCGAACAGGTCGCGCACGCCCAGGCCCGCCTGTCGAAGCGCCTCGAGGAACGCCGCCCCGATCTGATGCCTGGTGAGCTGGCCCAAACTCCGCCTCCCGCTGGCGCCGGCGTCTTGCGGGCCGGGACGGCACTCCGCCATCCTCAGCCCCGTCCGGAACACGGTCCGAACCTCGAGTCTCCGCGGGAGGAACCTCTCCATGTCGGGTGCCACGTACAAGTCGATCGAGCTGGTGGGAACGTCCTCCGAGAGCTACGCCGAGGCGACGCGGGCCGCCATCGCCCGCGCGTCCGAGTCCGTGCGGGCCCTGCGCTGGTTCGAGGTGATCGAGCAGCGGGGACACGTGGAGGGCGGCCAGGTCAGCGAGTTCCAGGTCCGCCTCCGGGTCTGGTTCACGCTGGAGCGCTGAGCCGGCCATACAGCGCAACAGGAAGGTGCAGATGCGAATCGCCGTTCCGCGAGAGACGGAGCGCGGGGAGACCCGCGTGGCCCTGACCCCCGACGTGGCGGGAAAGCTCGCCTCGGGCGGGCACGAGATCGTAGTGGAAGCCGGGGCGGGGAAGACCGCCACGTTCAGCGACGACGACTACCGCGAGGCCGGCGCGACGGTCGCCGGCGAGACGAAGGAGGCCCTCCGCGGGGCCGACCTCGTCGCGCGGGTGGCACCGCCGCGGACCCGGGAGGACGGCACGGACGAGGTGGGGAGCCTCCCGGAGGGGACGATCCTCGCCGGCTTCCTCGCGCCCCACGAGAACGGCCAGCTCCTCGAGCGCCTGGCGGGCGCCGGGGTGACGGCCCTCTCGGTGGAGCTCGTGCCCCGGATCACGCGGGCGCAGAGCATGGATGCGCTCTCGGCCATGAGCACGGTGGCCGGCTACAAGGCCGTGCTCCTGGCCGCCGACACCCTGCCCCGATTCTTCCCGATGCTCACCACCGCGGCCGGCACGATCGCGCCGGCCAGCGTGTTCATCCTCGGCGCCGGGGTGGCGGGCCTCCAGGCCATCGCCACCGCCCGCCGGCTGGGGGCGGTGGTCGAGGCCTTCGACATCCGGCCGGCCGCGCGCGAGCAGGTGGAGAGCCTGGGCGCGAAGTTCGTGGCGGCCCAGGAGGTCCACGAGGAGGCGGAGACCGAGGGCGGCTACGCCCGCCAGGTCACCGAAGACGAGGAGGAGCGTGAGCGGCAGCTCCTGGCCGAGCACGTGGCCGGCTCGGACGTGGTGGTCACCACGGCCCTCGTCCCCGGCCGGGCCGCCCCGCGGCTCGTGAGCCGCGAGATGGTCGAGGGGATGCGGGCCGGATCCGTCATCGTGGACATGGCGGCGCCCGCCGGCGGGAACTGCGAGCTCACCGAGCCGGGCGAGACGGTCGAGCACGCGGGCGTGCTCATCCACGGCCCCCTCAACCTGCCGGCCGCCATCCCCTTCCACGCCAGCCGCATGTACGCCCGGACCCTCTCCAGGCTCATCGGACACCTGGCGCCCGAAGGGGAGCCGGTCATCGACCTCGAGGACGAGATCACCTCGGCCATCTGCGTCGTCCACGACGGCCGGGTGCGCTTCCAGGCATAGAAGAGGAGGATGGGATGATCGGACCGCTGCTCGTCGGCGTGTACGTGTTCGTTCTGGCCATGTTCGTGGGCTGGCAGGTCATCACGAAGGTCCCCCCGACCCTGCACACGCCGCTCATGTCCGGCTCCAACGCCATCTCCGGCATCTCGATCGTCGGGGCGCTGCTCATCGCGGGGCAGGCCAGCGACCGGATCATGACCTGGGTCGGCGTGGCGGCCGTGGCCATGGCCACCATCAACGTGGTGGGAGGGTTCCTGGTCACGGACCGCATGCTGAAGATGTTCCACCGGCGCCGCGACACAGAGCCGGAGGCGTAGGTCATGGGCTCGACGGTCTTCCAGCTGGCCTACCTGCTCTCGGCGGTCCTGTTCATCGTCGGCCTGCAGCGCCTCTCCTCGCCCGAGACGGCGCGGGGGGGGAACGCGATCGCCGCGGTCGGGATGCTCATCGCCATCGTGGCGACGCTCCTGGGCGAGCACATGCTCTCCTTCACCTGGATCCTGGTCGGCGCGGTGGTCGGGTCCGGGGCGGGCCTGTTCATGGCCCAGACGGTGGAGATGACGGCCATGCCGCAGATGGTGGCCATCTTCAACGGCTTCGGGGGCGGCGCCTCCGCCCTCGTCGCCATCGCCGAGTACCTGGAGCTGGCGCGCACCGGCGGCTCGCTGGAGACGGCGCACGGCGTGTCGATCATGGCGGGCGTGCTGATCGGCTCGGTGACCCTGTCGGGCAGCTTCATCGCCTTCGGGAAGCTGCAGGGCCTGGTCAGCGAGAAGCCGGTCACCTACCCGCTCCAGAAGACCTCGAACTTCATCCTCCTCCTGGCGATGCTGGCGGTAGGGACCTGGCTGTCGATCTCGCCGCCGGCCGGAGGCGTCGACTGGTTCTACTTCATGATCGCCGCGTCGCTGGCTCTCGGGGTCCTGGTCGTCATCCCGATCGGGGGCGCGGACATGCCGGTCGTCGTCGCGCTCCTGAACTCCTACTCGGGGCTGGCCGCGTCGGCCGCCGGCTTCGTGCTCGTCAACATGTCGCTCATCATCTCGGGCGCCCTGGTCGGCGCGTCCGGGCTCATCCTGACCGGGATCATGTGCCGGGGGATGAACCGCTCGCTGGCCAACGTCCTGTTCGGGGCGTTCGGGGGCGGAGGAGGACCCGTCGGCGGCGGCGGCGGGCCCGAGGGCGACCGCACGGCCCGCGAGGTGGACGCCGAGTCGGCCGCCATGATGCTGGCCTACGCCCGCCAGGTCGTCATCGTCCCTGGCTACGGCCTGGCCGTGGCCCAGGCTCAGCACAAGCTCCGGGAGCTGGCGGACCTCCTGGGCGAGCGCGGCGTCACGGTGAAGTTCGCGATCCACCCGGTGGCCGGGCGCATGCCCGGGCACATGAACGTCCTCCTGGCCGAGGCCAACGTGCCCTACGACCAGCTGTACGAGCCCGACGACGTGAACCCGGAGATGGCGGGCACGGACGTGGCGCTCGTGGTGGGCGCCAACGACGTGGTGAACCCGTCGGCCAGGGACGACCCGACGAGCGCGATCGCGGGCATGCCGATCGTCGAGGTCGACCGGGCCAAGCAGTGCATCGTCATGAAGCGGAGCCTGAGCACGGGCTTCGCCGGCGTCGACAACCCGCTCTTCTACCTGCCGAACAACGCCATGCTGTTCGGGGACGCGGCGAAGACGCTCACGGCGCTGGTACGGGAGGTGAAGGAGCTCTGAGGCGGATCCCTTGTCCGACTCCGATCCGGAGGACCGCATGAGGACGAAGAAGCCGACCTTCCCGGCCGCGGCGGCGCTGCTCGCGGCGGCCGCGTTCCTGCTGCTCGTCTCCGCTCCGCGGCCGGCGGCGGCCCAGGCGGATGCCGCCGCCCCGGGCTCTCCGGGCTCGGACGTGGCGGCGCCCGGCGCGGACGTGGCGATCTATCCCGGGGGACCGGCGCTGGTGCGGGAGCGCCTGAGCCTCCCGCTCGCGAAGGGGACGGGCACGGTGGCGTGGACCTCGCCGCCCGGGGGGCTCGACTTCACGAGCCTGTCGCTCGCCTTCCCCGAGCTCCGCGGCGCGGAGGTGGTCGCGCAGCGGCGCCTGGCCGGGAGCGGCGGCCTGGAGGGCCTCCTCCGGGCCTCGGTGGGCCGCCGGGTCGAGCTGGCCCTGGCCGGCGGGGACACCCTTCGCGCCACCCTCCTGTCGGTCTCGAACGGGCTCCTCCTCCGCGAGGCCGGGGGACGGGTCGTGGGCCTCTCGTCCGGGCAGGTCCGGGCGGTGCTCCTTCCCGACCTCCCCGACGGCTACCGCGAGGGTCCCGCCGTCTCGTGGACGGTACGCTCGCCGCGGGCGGCCACGGCCCGGGCCGAGGCCCGCTACCTCACCGGCGGGGTGACCTGGAACGCCGAGTACGCGCTCACCCTGGATCCCTCCGCCCGGGGCCTGGATCTCGAGGCCTGGGCGGACCTTCGGGACGGCACCGGCCGGAGCTGGCCCGACGCGCGGGTCCGGCTGGTGGCCGGGGAGCTGAACCGGGCGGCGGGGGGGCAGCAACGGGGCGCTCCTCCGATCCAGTTCGAGAGCGCGAAGGTCGCGGCGGCGGGACCCGACCAGGCCGCCGAGCGGAGCTTCTCCGAGTACCACGTGTTCGAGCTCCCGCGGCCCGTCTCCCTCCGGGACGGGGAGACGGTCCGGGCCCTCCTCCTCCGGGCCTCCGGCGTCCCCACCCGGAAGCTCTACCTCTTCCACGGGGGCGAGGCGTACCCGTACGGCTCGAGCCGGCCGATCACCCAGCCCGAGCCGGGCGGCCCGGGCGGCGAGACGAACGTGACCGCCGTCCTCGAGCTGGCGACCGGGAAGGGCACCCCGATCTCGACCGCGCTCCCGGCCGGTCGCGCGAGGATCTACGAGCGGGACGCGGACGGCACGGAGCTCCTGGCCGGCGAGGCCGACGTCCCGAACCTCATGGTCGGCGACACGGTGCGCCTCCCCCTCGGCCTGGCCTTCGACCTCACGGCCGAGCGCACCCGCACGGACTTCGCGCGGCCGACCGACCGGAGCATGGAGGAGAGCTGGAAGATCGTGCTGAGGAGTGCCCGGGAGGAGCCGGTGGACGTGCGGGTCACCGAGCGCATGTTCCGCTGGCACGAGTGGGAGATCGTGAAGGAGACCGTGGACGGGAAGAGCGTCCGGCACGCCGAGCCCGACGCCGACCACGCCGCGTGGACCGTGACCGTCCCCCCGGGCGGCACCGCCGCGCTGGAGTACACGGTGCGCTACGCCTGGGAGCCCGCCGACCTCCGCTGAGAAGACCGCGAGGAGCCCGCGGCCGTGAGCTCGCCGTCGGCGCCGGCCCCGGGGACCCGGCCGGGTCCCCGTCCGCTCAGCACCTGTAGCTCAGCTCAAAACTTGTAGCTCAGCCCCGTCACGAGCGTGAGGTCGTTCTTCTTGCGCGACTCCCCCGTCACCGGGTCGACGAACGGGTCCGAGTTGTAGTCGTCCTGGAAGTTCACGCTGAGGCCCAGCCCGCCGATGATGCGGGTCGTGAGCCCGATCTCCCCGTGCACGAGGTACTGGCCGAAGTCCTCCGCCCTGGGGCTCCAGCTCAGCGACTGCGTCAGGTCGGTGGTCTCGCTGATCGCCCACGCCAGGTTCTGGCCCACCGCCGCGTGCACGGCCGCGTCGGTCGAGTCGTTCACGAAGCGGTCCTGGATCCAGCTCCCGCCGGCCTCGAAGCTCAGGCTCACCCGGTCGGTCGCGACGACCTTGTAGCCCGCGCCCGCGGCGGGGGCGAGCCGGCGCGAGAGGCCGGCCGGCTTGTCGAACCCGACGCGGCCCCGGGCGAACACGAAGAACCGGGGGGTCGGATAGTAGTCGTACTGGAGCTGGCCGCTCCCCCGGTTGGCCGTCTCGTCCCCGTCGGTCGTGGCCCGCAGGTACTGCGCGCCCAGGGTCCAGGCCTGGCGGGGGCGCAGGTAGGCCACCTGGCCGCCGATCGAGAGGTTGGTCGTCCTGGAGTTCCCCTCGGTCAGCGTGAAGCCCAGGTCGGCGTTGCCGTGCCACCCCGCCGTGTCGCCGGCCGCGGCGGTGGGCGCCGCGCCGGTCGCCGAGACGAGGCTCCAGTCGGACGGCCCGCCCTGGGCCGCGAGCGCGCCCGGGAGGAGGAGCGCGGCGGCCGCGGCGGCCGCCCCGACCGTGGTGGCCGTCGCCCGCCTCACGCGACCTCCTGCTCGACGTCGGCGCGGAACAGGTGCACGTCCCGCTGCGGGAACGGCAGGCTGCAGCCCGCCTCCTCCAGCGCCGCCTTGAGGCGGCGGGTCAGGTCGCGGCGCAGCGGCCAGTAGTCCTCCGTCCGGCACCAGGGCCTCACCATGAGCACCACCGCCGAGTCCCCGAGCGCCGACACGGCCACGACCGGCTCCGGCTCGGCCAGGACCCGATCCTCGCCGGCCAGCAGCTCTTCGCACGCCGCGATCGCCGTGGCGACGTCGTCGCCGTAGTCGATCCCGACCTCGAGGTCCACCCGGCGCGTGTCGTTCCCCGTGAAGTTCTTGATCACGCTGCCGAAGATGGCCGAGTTGGGGACGAGCACCCTGACGTTGTCCGGGGTGTCCAGGCGCGTCGTGAACAGGCCCAGCTCGCGGACGGTCCCCGATGCGCCGCCCGTCTCGACGACGTCTCCCACCGTGAAGGGACGGAAGATGAGGAGCATGACGCCCGAGGCGAAGTTCCCCAGCGTCCCCTGGAACGCCAGGCCGACGGCGAAGCCCGCGGCCCCGAGCACGGCCACGAACGACGTCGTCTGGATCCCGAACAGGCTGAGCACCGCCAGCCCGACGAACACCAGCACGCCGTAGTGCGCCAGGCCGCTGAGGAAGCCGACCAGGACCGGATCGGTCCGGCTCCGCTCCAGGCCCCGGCGGGCGAGGCGGCGGACCCACCGGGCCACCGTCCAGCCCACGACCAGGAGCACGACGGCTCCGATGACCTGGAGCCCCCAGGACGAGATCGCCTGGACGACCGTGGATGCGAGGTTGTCGGCGCCTTCCGGCATGCAGGCCCTCCGTGGATCGGGTTCGCCTGGCGGGAGCGTCCCGTGGCTCCCGGTCGGGTCCGGCCGGTCGCGGGACCCCGGCCCCGTCGCGCAAGGTCCGCGCCATTCGGGGAGGCAGCGGAGGACTGCCGGGGGACGCCACGCGCCGCGCTCGGGCGCCCCCCGCCTTGCGGTTTCCGTCCGCGTGCCGTCTCGTTCCGGGGAGGCCCTTCCGCGAGGATCCGGCCCGAGGAGTCGCGCCGCCGACAGCAACCCCGCCCCGGAGGACCACCGGACGATGTGGAGCGACGTCCTGAAGCCCCTTCACGACTTCCTCGGCTCTCCGCTCCTCCGCCTGGGCGGCACCGAGATCACCCCGGGCTCGATCGTCACGGCCCTGGTCATCCTCCTGGCCGGGTGGCTCGCCTCCAAGCTCGTGCGGCGGGGGGTGCGGCGGCTGGTGGGCGGGCAGGCGGCCCACCGCCGGCGGGGAGCCGAGGTGAGCGGTCGGCTGATCCACTACACGGTCATGCTCCTGGCCACCCTGCTGGCGCTGGACGTGATCGGGGTCAACGTGTCCGCCCTGTTCGCGGCGGGCGCCCTGTTCGCGGTGGCCATCGGCTTCGCGATGCAGAACATCGCCCAGAACTTCGTCTCGGGCGTGATCCTCCTGGTCGAGCGCTCGATCCAGCCGGGGGACGTGCTTGAGGTGGACGGCCAGGTGATCCGGATCGAGGAGATGCGGATCCGCTCCACGGTCGGGCGCTCCCGGGACGACGAGGAGCTCATCATCCCCAACTCCGGCCTCGTCGCATCTCCGGTGAAGAACTTCACGCTCCGGGACTCGCTCTACCGCGTCCGCGCCCCGGTCGGCGTGAGCTACCGGTCGGACATGGGACGGGTCCGCGAGCTGCTGGAGAGAGCCGCGCGCGAGCTGGAGGGCCGCTGGGGAGGGCGCGAGCCCGTCGTCCTCCTCACCGGCTTCGGCTCATCCTCGGTCGACTGGGAGGTCTCCGTGTGGGTCGACGACCCGTGGAACGCGCGGCTCCTCCTCTCGAACCTCCTCGAGGGCGTGTGGTGGAGCCTGAAGGAGGCCGGCGTCACGATCGCCTACCCGCAGCTGGACCTCCACCTGGACCCGGACGTGGTGGAGGCGATGCGGCGCCGTGGCGCCCCGGAGAGCTGAGCCTCAGCCGTCTCCCTCGTCCCCGGGCCCGCCCGCGGTGTCCGGTCCGGACGCGCCCGCCGCATCGCCGGCCGCGGGTGCGCTCCCGCCGGCCGTGTCGGACCGTGCGGCCGTGTCGGCGGCCGGGGCCGGCCCGCCCTCCTCCACCTCGACGTCCCGCCGCGCCGCCCTCCGCTCGAGCATGAGGACGCGGACGTCGGGGTCCACGACGGCCCGGTCGGGCCGGAAGGCCGACGGGACCACCATCGTCGTGTCGCCCCCCGCGGGCACCGCCACGGCCAGGGACGCCTCGCGGTAGGTCGAGGCGGCGGAGTCCGCCTCCGGGTGGGCGGCCGCGGCCCCGGAGCGCGCCGTCGTGTCCCGCGTCCCGGACGTGACCGCCAGTTGGACCTCCGGGGAGCCCGTCCCGAGATTCTCGACCCGCACGGTCGTCGCCCACCCGCCCCGGCCGTCCGGCCTGGCGCGGGCCTCGCGCACCCTGTACTCGGGGACCTCGACCTCCCAGAACCAGCGCTGCACGGAAGCGTTGTAGGCGTCCACGTCCGGGGCGTGGCTCCGCATCAGGAGGAGGAGGTCGGGGAGGAGCGGATAGTCGGGGCCGTCCCGATACCGATCGATGAACTCCCGCAGCCCGGCGAGCATGTTCTCCCGCCCGATCTCCTCCATGAGCATCCAGAAGGCCCAGCCGCCCTTGTCGTAGGTCACGGCCCGGTCGCCCGGCCGGCTCCCGTCCGTCCACACCAGCGGGCGCTCCCGGTCGGGATGGCGGGAGTCGGCGTAGTCGGACTCGATCCGGCGGAGGAACTCGCGGCGGACCGCGTCGCCCTTCTCGGCCTGGAGCAGCATGGCGGTCGAGAAGTGGGCCATGCCCTCGGAGAGCACGCTCCCGCCCGGTCCCTCTCCGGGCGTGACCATGTTCCCCCACCATTGGTGGGCGCTCTCGTGGGACGTGACCATGTAGGGCGCCAGGTTCCAGTCGCCCTTCTTCGCCAGGAACCCGATCCCCTCCGAGAAGGTGATGTCCGTCGGGAAGCCCTGGGCGTAGGTGGCCAGCCCCGGGAACTCGCTGAGCTTGAGCTCGGACCAGGGATAGGGAGCGAACCACTCCGAGTAGTCGCGCCGGGCGGCGTCCAGCGCGGACGCGATCTCGTCCAGGTCGTAGGTGTGGGCCGGGTGGTAGAAGACCCGCGTCCCCGTCCCCTCCCGCGCGTCCCAGCGTCCCGCCACCACGTTGAAGAAGCGCACGGGATGATCCGTCTCCCACACCGTGGTCACGAGGCCGTCGGCCGTGTCCGCGGACGTCCGCCGGCCCACCGAGTTGTAGGTGAACGCCGGCGGCCCCTCGATCCGGACCCTCGCGGTGAACGGGGACCCGCTCCCGAAGGCCGGGGGGTTGCGGCCCTCCCAGAAGCGGTCGGGCCAGTCCCGCGCCTCGTAGTGCCGCTCGTCGGTCCTGCCGATCTCGGGCAGGTAGCCGGGGATCGGCATCATCTGCGGGCCGAAGGTCGAGAGGACGACGCCCGCGTCGGTCACGAAGTAGGACGTGCCGCCCCCGTCCCGGGTCCATCCCTTCGGGTAGGGCGTCTCGAACCGCCAGCCCACGTCCAGCGTGTCGCCCGGCGCCAGCCCGCCATCGGGCCGGAAGACGTAGAGGCCGGAGCGCTCCTCGGGCGAGGCGGAGTCGCCGCCGACGGTCCACGCCACGTCCTTCCACGCCCAGCCGCCGGTGACGGGCACGCGGACGAGCGTGGTGTCCTCCCGGTTCACCAGGCGCATCGAGCCCCGGCTCCGCAGCCGGCGCCCGGCGGGCCACAGCCGCAGGTCGAGGTCCACGTGGGCCAGGTCCGGCGTCGCGGCGTGCCAGAACGTGGCCACGTTCTCCTTCCAGTAGTCCGAGGCCGCCTTCTCGGCCGCAGGCCCCTGGAAGCCGTGCGCGACGCCCCACCACAGCACCACCCCCACGGCCAGCGGCCCGGTGGCCAGCGGGAAGAGGCGGAGCGTCCCGAAGGCCAGGCGGCCGGGCCGCAATCGTTCCCACCAGGCCACCGCGTCCGGCTCGCGGCGCCTCCCCCAGGCCGCGGCCAGCGCCAGGAGGAAGACCGCGAGCGCCAGGTAGAAGAGCCGGTTCAGGAGGAAGGGGGTCCGGTTCAGGGGGAGGACGCCCATGTCGGTCCACCGCAGGGCGTCCCACAGGAGCCAGTTCGTGAGCCACGTCCCGTGCCCGGTCACCTGCCGGTAGACCGTGAGGCCCAGGACGCCGAGCCCGACGGCCCACGTGGCGCCGCGGCTCCCGGTGAGCCCGTGGACGGCGGCCAGGAAGGCGATCCACGCCAGGAACGTGGGCAGGAGGCCGATCCCCCACACCCGGGCGAAGGGGGCGAGCCGCACGGCCACCGTGCCCTGGACCAGGATCGCGATCACCGCGCCGACCGCCGCCCCGGCCAGCGCCAGGAGCGGGAGGACCGCGGCCGCCAGGCACTTTCCGACCACCATGGCGCCCTGGCCCACCGGGAGCGACCGCGAGATCGCGTCGACCCCCGTGCTCCGGTCGCGCTCGAAGGCCTCCGCCGCGTAGAACACCAGGAGGAGGCAGACGAGGAGCGAGAGGATGTCCATGGCGCGCACCGCGACGGTGCCCGGAGTGGCCAGCACCTCGGTGTCGAACGGGCCGATCCCGACCAGCGCGTTCCCCATCACCTGGGCCAGGATGAGGAGCAGGAACACGTACAGGGCCGGCGACGCGAGGAGCTCCCGGACCTCCGACCGGGCCACCCGCAGGACGGAGCGGAGGGCGCCGGGGCTGCCGGCGGACCCCCGTCCCCCCTCCCCCACGGCCGGGATCGCCGGGCGGGCGGGAGCCCCGTCCACGGCGGGCCCGGCGGCGCCGGGTGCGGCCTCGGGCACGGCGACCGGTCCGGCGCGCACGCCCGGCGTCGCCGCCCCGGGGGCCGAGAGCGCGCGCTCCGCGCCCGCCGCGCCCGCGTCGGGACCCCGCAGCCTCCGCCGGAAGGTCGCGGCCGTCCCGGCCACGGCGCCCACGCCCACGGCGACCCATGCCGAGCGGCTGACGAGGAAGGGAGCGTCGAAGCCGATGGGCTGCGTGTTGTAGAAGTCCACCCCGCGGTCGACCCTGAGCCAGGTGGTCCGCAGCCACCGGAAGCCGCTCGGGTCGATCCAGGCCAGGAGGTGGTCGATGCGGGGATCCAGCCACGAGGGGGACCAACCCCACAGGAAGGCCACGAGCGCGATGAGGAAGAGCGGGAGCAGGTAGACGAGGAGCGACTTCCGGGTCCGCGTCCCGACCCACATCGAGACGCCCCCCACCGCGACGAGGGCGGGGAGGCCGAACACGGCCGCGGGCACCAGGTAGTTGGCCGGCCGGAAGGGGCCGCGGATGTCGGCGTGGGCCACGCTCGGGACCGCGTGGTTGAAGAACGCCGTGAAGCCGAGGTGGACCAGGAGGACGACGACGAGCACCGCCGCCACGGCCGCCGCCTTGGCCCACACGTACTCCCCGGCCCGGAGCGGGGTGGCGTGCAGGAGCGCCCCGATCCCCCACTCCTCGTCCTGGAGCACCGCGTTCCCGGCCATGGCGGCCACGAAGAAGACGTAGAAGGTGAAGATCGTGGCCGAGAGCACCTGCGCGAGCGCGAACTCCGACGTGATCCACGCCCTCGTCCCGCCCACCTGCGTGTCGCCCGTCTGGATCCTGACGCTCCCGGTCGACATCCCCCACGCCAGGAGGAGCAGGACCGCCAGCCAGATCCAGAACAGGGGACGCCGCAGATGGTAGCGGAGGTCGAGCCAGAAGACCCTCCGGAAGCGGCCTCCGATCAAGGGACCTCCGCGGGGTCCCGTGCCGGAGCATCCCTCGCGTCCCGGCCCGGAGCTTCCGCCGCCAACCGCCCCGAGGCCCGGCGGATCGTGACCAGGTACGCGTCCTCGAGCGTGGGCTCGGCCGGCTCGAAGCCCTCCGGCGCGCGGCCGTCCGGCACGTGGAGCCGCACGTGGTGGCGGCCCTCGGAGATGACCGAGCGGATGACGTGGCCGCCCATCTCGACCTCGAGACCGGCGATCCGCTCCGGATCCACCCTGCCGTCGAACACGGTGCCGGCCACTCCGGCCCGCGCCTCCTCGGGCGTCGTCTCCTCGACCAGTCGTCCCCGGTGGATGATCGCGAAGCGACGGCAGAGGACCGAGACGTCCTCGACGATGTGGGTCGAGAGGACCACGATCCGGTCCTCGGCCAGCCGTGCCAGGAGGCGGTAGAAGCGGTTCCGCTCCTCCGGGTCGAGGCCGGCCGTCGGCTCGTCGACGATGATGAGCCGCGGGTCGCCGGCCAGCGCCTGCGCGATCCCGAGACGCTGGCGCATGCCTCCCGAGTAGCCCTGCACCCGGCGGCCGGCCTGCTCGGCCAGGTTCACCTCCTCGAGGAGCCTCCCGCACAGGGCCTTCATGCCGCCGGGGGCCTCGATCCCCTTCAGGCGAAGGATGTGGGCGAGCATGTCGCGCCCCGACAGGTGCGGGTAGAATCCGAACTCCTGCGGGAGGTAGCCCAGCCGTTCCCACACGAAGTCCGGCCGGGCCAGGATGTCCGTGCCATCGAGCGACACGTCGCCCGAGGTGGCCTCCAGGACGCCGGCCAGGATCTTCATGAGCGTGGTCTTCCCGGCGCCGTTGGGGCCCAGCAGCCCGAACATTCCCTCCTCGATCCGCAGGGAGACGCCGCGCAGGGCCGCGACGGGCCCGGGGTAGACCTTGACGAGGTCCTGCACCTGCAGCACGCCTTCCTCCTGCCCGAGTCGATGGGAGGCCTCCCGCCGGGACGGCTCCGGGGGGCCTTCGGGTGCGGGCGTCCACGTTACCGGCGGCCCGGCCCGCTGGCCACTCGAGATCGCCGCCCTTCCCGAGCGGGTCGCCCCCGGGGTAGGTTGGGAAGGGTCCGCCACCGTGCCTCCGGAGGGGAGGGTCAGACCGTGCGCACCGCCCTCGCCGTGCTCGCCGGTTACGCGCTGTTCGCCTTCTCGGCCGCGGCGCTGTACGTGGTGACGGGGCTCGAGGCGACCCCGGCCGCATCCACCGGCTTCGTCGTGGGGCGGGTGGCCTTCGGGATCGTGGTCGCGGCGCTGGCGGGCGTGATCGCGGGGCGCATAGCGCGCGAGCGGCACCGTCTCGCCGCGCTCTCCCTGGCCCTGGTCATCGCGGCCGGCGCGGTCGTCACGCTCATGGAGCGACCCGACGTGACCACGCTCTGGATCCAGATCGCGGCCGTCCTCCTGATGGCCCCGGCCGCGGTGGCGGGAGACTGGCTCCTGGGACCGGAGCGCGGCGAGTGAGGCGAAGGTGACGTCGGCTCCGGGCTCCACGGCCGAGCGATCGGTCCGGATCGCCGCCCTCGGCCTCGCCGCCGGGGCCGCGGCGTCCGTCCTGGGCTTCCTGAGGATCGCGAGCTGGCGTCCCCTGCGCCTCGGCTGGACCGTGCACCCGGCCGGCCCCCCGGACGGTGCCTGGACGTCCGCCTGGGGCCCGACGGCCCGGAGCGCGTGGTGGGTGGCGGACCACGCCCTGGCGGCGGCGATGTGGACCGCCGCCGGGCTCGCGGTCCTCGTGCTCGCGGCCGGGCTCCTCCACCTGCTCCTGGCGTCGCTCTCCCGCGTCACCGAGCACGATCCCGAGTGGGCCCTGCGCGGCGCGGTGGGCGCCACCCGCCGGCGCGTACGGGGGGACCTGGGCCGGGACGGTCTCCTCGTCGCGGGCGCGGGGATCGCGCTCGGGCTCTTCCTCGGATCGGCCGGGGGCGCCCTCCTCCGCGGCGTGGCGCCGGCCGGTCTCGCGTTCGAGGGCGGCCGGCCCGGGCCCGGCCTCCCGGCCCTCGCGATCCTGCTCCTGGCCGGCGCGCTCGTGGCCGGGGCCGCCCGCCTCTTCGTCCCCCGTGCCGACCTGCTGCGCCGGCCCGCCCGCCGCCTGGCCGAGCTGGCGGATCCCGCGACCGGCGGCATCGGGGACACGGCCGTCCTGGCGGGGCCCGGCGGCCTCGAGGGCTGGCTCCTCTCGGCCGCCCAGGTCGCCGTGGCCATCGTGGTGGGGGTCGCGGCCGTCCTCCTGGCGCGCTCCGCCCCTCGCGCGGAGCAAGCCGCGGGCGACCTCCTCTACGCCCACGACACCCTGGTCCTCCGGGTGACGCTCGGCCCGGACGCCGACCGCGCCGCCGCGTGGAGCGCCGTCCGTGAGCGGCTCCGGGGCCTCCCCGGCGTCGAGGACGCGGCCGTGGCCTCGCCCGGGGCCTTCCTCGGGCTCGGGACGGTGGACCGGGTGGCGGCGGAGTGCCCCGGCTGCTCGCTCCCGAGGGCGCCGGTCTATTTCGGCCGGGCCCGCCACATGGCGGTCGGCCCGGGCTATTTCGCCGTGCTGGGCCATCCGCTCGCGATAGGGGAGATGCCGGACGGGGGCCTGGTCGTCGACCGGACCTTCGTGGGCCGGCTCCTGCCGGGAGATCCGATCGGGCGCAGGGTCTGGGAGACCGGGAAGCCCGCCTTCAGGGGTTCCGGGCTCGCCGTCACCGCCGTGACCGACCTCCCGCCCCCGATCGGCCTCGGGGAGCGGATGCCGCGCGTCTTCCTCTCCGCCGCGACGCACCCGCCCGCAGTCGCGGACGTGGCGGTGCGCTTCTCGAGGGGTGCGCTCGCCGGGGACCCCGGCGCCGGGTCCCGCTCCCGGCTCGAGCGCGACACCGCCGCCGCGATCGGCGCGGCCGCTCCGGTGGGCCGGATCCGCACGCTGGGCACCCTGGCGGGCCTCCTGCGCGGGAGCCTCGAGCCCGCCCGGTGGCTCGGACGCACGATCGCCGCGCTGGCCCTGGTGGGGCTGCTCCTCGCGTTCGGCTCCGTCGCCCGCACGCTGCACTCCCGCGTGTGGGCCCGCCGGGCCGAGTTCGGCCTGCGCCGGGCCGTCGGCGCCCGCCGGCGCGAGGTCGTGCGTCTCGCCCTGGAGGACGCGCGGACGCTGAGCCTGGCAGGCGGCGCGGGCGGCTTCGTGCTCGGGGCCGGCGTCGACCGGGGGCTCCCGCTCCTGGCCGGCGGGCTCGAGCCGCTCCCCCTCGGACTCCTGGCGGCCGTCGCCGGCGTCGTCGCGCTCCTCGGCGCGGCGGCCGCACTCCTCGCGGTGCGGCGGATCCTCCGGCTTCAGCCGGCGGAGCTGCAGGGGACCTGAGGCGGGCGGGCGGCCCGGCTACCCGCCCCCTGCCCCGCTTGCCCCGCCCCCGCCCCGGGGCCAGCTTCGCCGCGGCGCCCGGTCCCGAGGGCGCCCCAGCCCCCGCCATCCAGCCGGAGGACGCACGCCGCCATGACCGACCCTCAGAAGCTCCGACACCACCGGACGATCGGCGATCGGGAGCTCGACCCCGAGTCGCTCATGATGAGCTACGGATACGACCCCTCTCTCTCCGAGGGGTCGGTGAAGTGCCCCCTGTTCCTCACCTCCACCTTCGTGTTCGAGAGCGCGGAGGCCGGCAAGGCGTTCTTCGAGCTTGCCTACGGCCTCCGGGAGCGCGGTCCGGCCGAGGAGCCCGGCCTCATCTACTCGAGGATCAACAACCCGGACCTCGAGATCCTCGAGGACCGCCTCACGCTGTGGGACGGGGCCGAGTCCGGGCTCGTGTTCTCGAGCGGCATGGCCGCCATCTCCACGACGCTCATGACGTACCTCCGGCCCGGGGACGTGGTCGTCCACAGCGAGCCCGTGTACGGCGGGACCGACTTCCTCCTGAACCGGATCCTCCCCCAGTTCGGGATCGAGCACGTGGGCTTCCCGGCCGCCGAGACCGACGCCGCCGCCCGGACGATCCGCGAGGCCGCCGGACGCTCCAGGGTCGGGATGGTGTACGTGGAGACTCCGGCCAACCCCACCAACGCCATGGTCGACATCGCGGCCTGTGGAGACGCGGCCCGGGCCCTGGAAGGCCAGGAGGGCGGAAGGCCCCTGCTGGCTGTCGACAACACCTTCCTCGGCCCCCTGTGGCAGAAGCCGCTCGAGCACTCGGCGGACCTCGTCCTCTACTCGCTCACCAAGTACGTAGGCGGCCACTCGGACGTGATCGCCGGGGCCTGCCTGGGCGCCGAGGAGCACGTCTCTCCGGTCCGCGGCATGCGCACGATCCTCGGGACCATGTCCGACCCCCACACCGGCTGGCTCCTGATGCGGAGCCTCGAGACCCTGAAGCTCCGGATGACGAGCCAGATGAAGAACGCCCGCTACGCGGCCGAGTTCCTCCACGACCACCCGAAGGTCCGCCGCGTCCGCTACCTGGGCTTCCTCCTCGAGGACGATCCGCAGCGCGAGGTGTACGCCCGCCAGTGCGAGGCCCCCGGCAGCACGTTCTCCTTCGAGATCGACGGGGGCGTGGAGGAGGCGTTCCGCTTCCTCAACGCGCTGGTGATGGTGAAGCTGGCGGTGAGCCTGGGCGGGACCGAGAGCCTGGCCGAGCATCCCGCCACCATGACGCACTCGGACATCGAGCCCGCCGAATGCGACCGCATGGGGATCACGCCCGGCCTCGTGCGGCTGTCGGTGGGCATCGAGTCGCCGGATGATCTCATCGCCGACCTCGAGCAGGCGCTGGAAGCGGTCTGACGGGGCTTCCGCCCGGGCCGGCCTCCGGCCCGGGCCGGCCACTCTCCCCCGCGCTCCGTCCGCCCGCCGGGCGGACGGCCCCTCCCCCGCCGACGGCGGCGCCGCTCCGAAACCTCCGTCCGCGGCCGCTCGTAGGGATCCCCGAGAGCCCGAGAGGGATGACGATAGAGAGAGCGAGCAGCGGAAGGGGAGGAACCATGTGCTGGCCGGCTCCAGGACAGCCCAGACCGCCCACGCGCCGGGGACCGACCTCGAGGAAGGGATCGCCCCCCGAGGCGCCGATGAAGGGACCGTTCGGGCCCCGCTCGGAGCCCTGGACCGGACCCGTGATGTGAGGTGACGTCCCGCCGGCCCGGGATGCGCTCCCGCCCGTCGCCGCGGGGGATGCGGACCCGGGCCGGACGTCTCCGGGCACCGACCTTGCTCGCCCCCATCGCCCGAGTCCGCGCAACGGGATGCAGGGGAAGCGAGGAGCCGCATGGAGTACGTGACGCTGGGCGACACCGGCCTCGAAGTCTCGAGGCTGTGCCTGGGCATGATGAGCTACGGGGACCCGGAGTGGCGCGACTGGGTCCTGGGCGAGGACGACGCGCGGCCGTTCGTCGAGAGCGCGCTGGACCTCGGAATCAACTACTTCGACACGGCCGACATGTACTCGCGCGGCGTGAGCGAGGAGGTGACCGGGAAGCTCCTCGGCGAGATGGCCCGCCGCGACGAGGTCGTGATCGCGACCAAGGTCTTCTTCCCCCATTCCGACCGCCCCAACCGGGGCGGCCTCGGCCGCAAGCACATCCTGGACGCCGTGCGCGACTCCCTGCGGCGCCTGGACGTCGACTACATCGACCTCTACCAGATCCACCGCTGGGACCACGACACGCCGATCGAGGAGACGATGGAGGCGCTCCACGACTGCGTGCGCGCCGGCTACGTCCGGTTCATCGGCGCCTCGAGCATGTACGCCTACCAGTTCGCACGTGCCCGGCACGTGGCCGACATGAACGGCTGGACCCGGTTCGTCTCCATGCAGAACCACTACAACCTCCTCTACCGCGAGGAGGAGCGGGAGATGATGCCGCTGTGCCGGGAAGAGGGAGTCGGAGTGGTCCCGTGGAGCCCGCTGGCCCGCGGCTGGCTGGCCAGGCCTCCGGCCGAGCGGGAGGCCACCACGCGCGGCGAGTCCGATGACTTCTCCCGTCGGATGTACGAGTTCCCCGAGCGTGACGCCATCCTGCGTGCCGTGGGCGAGGTGGCTGGGGAGCGCGGCGCTTCCCGCGCCCAGGTGGCCCTGGCATGGCTGCTGGCGCAGGACGGGGTGACGGCACCCATCATCGGGGCGACGAGGATGGATCACCTGGAGGAGGCGGTCGACGCCGTCGATCTCCAGCTGGACGACGAGGAGATGGAGCGGCTCGAGGCCCCCTACCGGCCCAGGGAGATCCAGGGGCACGAGTAGGGGCGGTCCGGTCGGCGCGGACCGGAGGGCCGCCCGCGCCGGAGCCTCTCCGGGCGGCGCGGCCCGCCGCGAGCCGTGCGCCGGCGGGCGTCTCTGCCTAATTTTCGCTTTTCGAACCGGTTCCTCCGCGGAGCGGGAGGCCTCGTGAGTCATCTGGCGATGGTGGGGATCTGCCCGGGGGGGCGGTGACGTACGGCCCGCCCCGCGACCCGCCGGAGGCACGCTGAGCGCGCCGCCGGCCGGCCGGTCCGTAGCCTCCCGGCACGGGGAGGTCCACCGCTCCGAGCGCATCGGGTGGCTGCGGGCCGCCGTCCTCGGGGCCAACGACGGGATCGTCTCCACGGCCAGCCTCGTCGTGGGCGTGGCGGCGGCCGAGGCGAGCCGGAGCGGCGTCCTCGTGGCCGGCGTGGCCGGCCTGGTGGCGGGCGCCATGTCCATGGCCGCCGGCGAGTACGTGTCGGTGAGCTCCCAGGCCGACACGGAGAAGGCGGACCTGGTCCGCGAGCGGCAGGAGCTGGAAACCATGCCGGGGCCCGAGCGGGAGGAGCTCCGGGGCATCTACGTGAAGCGAGGGCTCGACCCGGAGCTGGCGGGGAAGGTGGCCGACCAGCTCATGCAGAAGGACGCCCTGGGCGCCCACGCCCGCGACGAGCTGGGCATCTCCGAGGTCCAGATGGCCCGACCCGTCCAGGCGGCCACGGCCTCGGCCGCGACCTTCGCCGCGGGAGCCGCCCTGCCGCTCGTGACCGCTGCCATCCTCCCGCTCTCCGGCATCGTGCCCGGCGTCGTGGCCGTCTCCCTGGCGTCCCTGGCGCTCCTCGGGGGGCTGGCGGCCGGCGCCGGCGGGGCCCCGGTGGCCAAGGGCGTCCTGCGCGTCACCTTCTGGGGCGCCTTCGCCATGGCGGTCACCGCCGTCATCGGCCGGCTGTTCGGGGCGGTGGTGTGAGCGCCCGGGACTTCGACGTGGTCGTCATCGGCGCCCGCTGCGCCGGCGCGCCCCTGGCCACGTTCCTGGCCCGGGAGGGCGTCCGCGTCCTCGTGGTCGACCGCGCTCCCCTCCCCTCCGACCAGGTGCTCTCCACCCACACGATCCATCCGCCCGGCTTCGACGTCCTCGAGGAGCTCGGGGTCGGGGAGGCGGTGCTCTCAGCGGTGCGCCCGGCGCGGTGCGCCCGCCTGGTGAAGGGCGACGCGGCCGTGGACGTGTGCTTCGACGAGGGGCGGATCGAGGTGTGCCCGCGCCGCGAGCGCCTGGACGGCCTCCTCCAGGACGCGGCGCGGGAGGCGGGGGCGGAGCTCCGGGACCGGACGCGGGCCACGGAGGTCGTGTTCGAAGGAGAACGTGCCGTGGGCGTCCGCCTCGAGGCCGGCGGGTCGACCACGGACGTCCGGGCCGACCTGGTCGTGGGCGCGGACGGCCGCCACTCCACCGTGGCCGGGGAGGTGGGCGCCGAGGAGTACCTGGCCTACGACGCGCCGCGCGCCATCTACTGGACCTACTGGGACGCCCCCTCGGAGTGGTGGTCGGACGCGTACCCGTTCGACCTCTACCTGGCGGCGCGGGGGGACGACTTCCGGTGGCTCTTCCAGACCGACGACGACCGGATCCTGACCGGGAGCAACCCCGCCGCGGACCGTGTCGAGTCCTGGAGGGAGGACCCGCTCGGCTCCCTGGTGGAGAACCTGGGGCGGGATCCCGTGACGGGCCCCCTGGTCCGCGGCCGCGAGCCGGTCACGAAGGTCCGGGGCACGATCCGGGAGCGCTACTTCTTCCGGCGGGCGGCCGGGCCCGGGTGGGCGCTCGTCGGGGACGCGGGGCACCACAAGGACTACATCATCGGGGACGGGATCACCGAGGCGCTCCTCCAGGCCCGGGGCCTGGCGGCCGCCATCCTGGAGGGCACGGACCTGGCCCTCGAGCGCTGGTGGCGCGCGCGGGACGTGGAGGCGCTCGGCCCCTATTTCTGGGGCCGCGACGAGGGCACCCCCGAGCCGCCGGGCCCCCTCACGCAGGCCGTCTTCCGGCGGATCGCGGCCGACCCGGACCTGGCCCGGCGCATGACGCGGCTCCCCGAGCACGACGCCTCCCCCTACGACCTCCTCCCTCCCGGCCCGGTGCTGCGCGCCCTGGCGGGATGCCTCCTCCGCGGCCAACTCGGCGCCCTCGGCGAGTTCCTGGCCCAGGGCAGGAGGGCGAAGGAGTTCGGCGCGGAGCTCGCGCGCCGGCGGGCCCTCCTGGACGAGGCGGCCGCCGCCGCGTAGCACCCGGCTTCCGCCGGCCCCGGCGCGCTCCCGCCGCGCCGCCCCCCCGCTCGCCGCACGGACCTCCCATCCGCCGCACGAACCTCGCGTCGGGCCCGAAGCCGCGCGCGCTCGCCGCCTCTCCCTTGACGCCTCGCCCCCGGGGGGCCACCCTACCCGCTCGCTCCGCCCACGCCGAGCCCGGGATGTCCTGACGTGATAGCAGCGCTGCTCCTCGCCCTCTCGGTCCCCCAGAGCATTCCCGCCCCGGGGGACACCGCCCGCGTGTACGACGGCCGGGCGCGGGAGATCACGGTCACGATCCCCCGGATCGACACGACGGTCACCGTGGACGGGAACCTCGACGAGCCGGCCTGGCGGAGGGCGGCCCTCCTCACGGGCTTCTCGCAGTACCGTCCCGTGGACGGGCTCCCCGCGGTCGACTCGACCGAGGTCCTGGTGTGGTACAGCCCGCACGCCATCCACTTCGGGGTCCGCGCCTACGAGCCGCACGGCCGCCAGGCCGTCCGGGCCACGCTGGCCGACCGCGACGCCATCGACGCGGACGACAACATCCAGATCCTCCTGGACACCTACAATGACCACCGGCGGGCGCTGGAGTTCGCCGTGAACCCGCTCGGGATCCAGGAGGACGGGGTGCGGAGCGAGGGCCAGAACGGCGCGGCCGGCGGCGGGAACGCCAACGGACGCTTCGACGGCTCGGTGGACCTCAACCCCGACTACGTGTGGGACTCGAAGGGCCACGTCACCGACTGGGGCTACCAGGTGGAGGTCCGGATCCCGTTCAAGAGCCTCCGCTACCAGAGCGCCGCCGAGCAGACGTGGGGACTCCAGGTCGTCCGCAAGGTCCAGCACTCGGGCTACGAGGACACGTGGACGCCGGTGGTGCGGGCCAACGCCAGCTTCCTCATCCAGGCGGGGACGCTCGTGGGCCTGCGCGACCTCCAGCGCGGCCTGGTGATGGAGGTGAACCCGGAGGCCACCACCCGGATCGAGGGGGCGCCCGACGCCACCGGCTACGGCTACGAGACCACGCCCGCGGTCGGCGGCACGCTCCACTGGGGGATCACCAACAACCTGGGGCTGGCCGCCACCGCCCACCCCGACTTCTCCCAGGTCGAGGCCGACGTGGCGCAGGTCTCCGTGAACCAGCGCTTCGCCCTCTTCTACCCGGAGAAGCGGCCGTTCTTCCTGGACGGCCTGGAGCGGTACGACACGCCGAACCAGCTCATCTACACGCGGCGGATCGTCCAGCCGGTGGCCGGCGCCAAGCTCATCGGGAAGGTCGGCGACACGAACGTGGCCTACCTGGGCGCGGTGGACCAGAAGGACCCCGTCACCGGCGACAACCCGGTGTTCAACCTCCTGCGGGTGCGGCGGGACCTGGGCGCCAGCTCGACCCTGGGCCTCGTGTACACGGACCGCATCGAGGGAAGCGACTACAACCGGGTGGCGGGCGCCGACGCCAGGGTCGTGTGGCTCCGGAAGTGGTTCTCCCAGCTCCAGCTCGTCCGCTCGTGGACAGGCGAGGCCGGCGGCGTTCGGAACGGGGTCCTCTGGGACCTCGTGCTCGGCGACCGCACGGGCCGGAACTACGGGAACCACTTCGAGTTCGAGGGCGTGAGCCCCGACTTCCGCGCCCAGAGCGGCTTCGTGAACCGGACGGGGATCGTCTCGGGCCGCCTGTTCAACCGCTTCACCTGGTACGGGGCGCCCGGCGCGCTCGTGGAGGAGCTCTCCACGTTCGTCATGGCCACCCCGCTGTGGCGCTACGACGACTTCTGGAACGCGCGGAGCCCGCTCGAGGGGAGCTACGGGAACACGTGGAACGCCACGCTCCGGGGAGGCTGGAGCGTGAACGCCAACGTGAGCGACAACCCCGTGCGCTTCGACACGGCCGCGTTCGCCGGCTACGGCGTCGTGCGCGGGGGCGACACCGTGGCCTTCCGCGTCCCGGACGAGACCTACCATTTCTGGCAGGCCTCCACCGGCTTCTCAAGCCCCAACCGGGCGCTCCAGCTCTCAGGGAAGGTCACCTACGGCGGCTCGGCCATCTTCGAGGAGGCGAGCCAGGGCCGGGAGCTGAACACCAACCTGTCGCTGGCCTGGAAGCCGACCCGCTCGCTCAGGGTCTCGGCCTCGTGGGTGCACGACCTCATCACGAGGGCGGACGACGGGAGCGAGTTCGCCCTGGCGAACATCCCCCGGCTCGAGGTGGACTTCCAGATCAGCCGTCCGCTCTTCGTCCGCTACATCGGCCAGTACGTGGCCCAGCGCCGCGCGGCGCTCCGCGACCCGCGGACCGGGGACCCGCTGGCGCAGCTGGACCCCGGATCGGCGGACGGCCCGTCCGACCCCGGGGGCCGCGTCTCGAACGACTTCCGGAACGACGTCCTGCTCTCCTTCAAGCCCTCGCCAGGGACCGTCTTCTTCCTGGGCTACGGGGTCCTCCTCACCCAGCCCGAGGCGTTCAGCTTCTCGGGTCCGGGCCTGAGCCGGGTGAACGACGGCTTCTTCGTGAAGCTGAGCTACCTGTGGAGGCTGTAGCGCCATGGACGAGTCGACCCCACCTCCCGCCAGGATGCCGCTCGAGCACCGGCGCGAGCGTACGATCCGCGACCTGACGCGGCACTTCTCCCGCGACCACCTCTCGGTCGAGGAGCTGGAGCAGCGGCTGGACGCGGCGATCGCCGCCCCCGACCAGGCGGCGCTGGAGGACCTGGTGCGCGACCTCCCGGCGCTGCCCGCCGAGCAGGAGCCCGTCGCCTTCGGCCCCCGGGTCGAGCCGGGCGTGAGCGCCGCCGAGCACGGCTTCGTCGTGGCCATCCTGAGCGGCTCGAGCCGGAAGGGAGCGTGGACCCCGCCCCGGAAGCTCCGCGCGCTGGCGGTCATGGGCGGAGCGGAGATCGACTTCCGGGAGGCGCGGTTCGGGGCGGCGGTCGTCGAGGTGGAGGCGTTCGCGCTCATGGGCGGCGTCGAGATCATCGTGCCGCCCGGGGTCCGGGTGGAGGCGCACGGGCTCGGCATCATGGGCGGCTTCGACGACGGCTCCTCGAACGCCGAGATCGACCCCGCCGCGCCCCTCGTGCGGGTGAGGGGCCTGGCCCTCATGGGCGGCATCTCGGTCGAGATCCGCCTCCCCGGCGAGTCGGAGCGCGAGGCGCGGAAGAGGCTCCGGCGGAGCCGCCGGGAGAAGCGCCGCGAGATCGAGCCGTGACCTGCGGCTGAGACGTCCCCCGATGCAGAAAGGGCGGGCCATGCGGCCCGCCCCCTCCGAACCGCGAACGCGGTTCGCGTCAGCCCGCCGAAACGGTGGACTGCGACGCGGCCTGGACCGCCGACTGCACCTGCGAGTCGGCCACCATCCGGTTCTGCACGTTGGTGCTGTCGAACCAGCTCTCGGTGTTCAGGTCGAAGACCACGCGGGTCGTGGCGCCCTGCTCCACGTTCACCTGGATCTGCTTCGTGATCGTCACGGTGCCGTCGGAGCCGCCCACCGCCACGTCGGCGCTGGAGCTCAGCGACGTGGAGCCGAAGGTGCTGCCCGCGTCCAGGTGCGCGTTCACGTTCGAGAGCACGAGCCTGACGGCCACGTACGTGCCCGCGTCCACCGTCGTGGACTGGTTCACCACGACCTCGCTGGACGCGTCCTGGAGCGCGAGGCTCGCCTGGCTCAGGTTCCCGAGGTCGACCCACGTGCCCGAGGAGGTCTGGATCTCGGCCTTCGCCTGACCGGTGAGCGTGCCGCCGAAGCTCCCGGACCCCGACACGGCCGCCAGGGCGTGGTGGCCGCTCGCCGTCACGTCGGGCGAGGCGGACTGGGGGTTGTCCTGCATCGAGGCCGCGGCCTGGCCCATGGCCGGGCCGGAGCTGCCGGAGCAGGCCGCCGCGCCGAGCGCCAGCGTCGCGGCCGCCGCGGCGCCGAGGATCGAGCGGGTACCGGATCGTGCAATAGGATCGAGCTTCAAGCGGTCCTCCTTCGTGCGATTCGCGAGATCATCGTGCTTCGGGCATCGACCGCCGGCCGGGCCTCGCGGCCCCGGCGGGTCTCCTGCCGTCCTGCATGGGGCAGACGAGAGCGGTCGGACGACGTAACGTCGGGTGGGGGTGGCCGCCGGGGTCGCATCTCCTACCTTGAGGACCGGGCATCGAACGAACCGCTCGGGGTCGACGAGCACGTCGGCTCGATCTTCCGCTCCCGAGGAGGTGCCGCGTGAAGAAGCTCCGCAAGGTCTACCTGCCCCGCTGGATGAGCTGGTTGGGGCTCGTCTTCCTGGTTCCCATGTGGCTGTGGATCAGCTACCAGACGTTCCTGGCGCCTCCCGGCCGGGGGTCGGGCCTCGACCTCGTCGGCTGGTGCGTGGTCACGGTCGTGATGGCCGCCATCGCGGTCATGCTGTACCTCATGGGGAGCCGGAGGCTGCCCGCCTACCTGATCGAGATGGACGAGGAGGACGAGGGGTGAGGGCATGAGCACGCGAAGGACGGCGGCGCGGCCGTCGGAGACCGGGCTCCTGCGGCGTCGTCTCGGCGCCGGAGCCGTCCCCTGTCTGGCCGCGGCCGTCGTGGGGCTGTGGCTGGTGGGCTGTCCGGGGGACTCCGGGAAGGGCGGGCCGGCAACGAGCGACACGCTCTCCACCCGGCGGCGGGACAGCGTGATCGGGGCGTCCAGGATCCCGGGAGCGTCGGGCGTCCGGAAGGCCATGGAGCTGTCGGACTCGGCCCGGGCCCGAGCCGCACGCCTCGACACGATCGGCGGCCGCTGACGCCCGGGCGGGGGCCGAGGCGCGGGGCGCCATTCCCGGCGCCGGGACCCCGCGCCGCGGCCGGCCCGCCCGATCACGCGTGCACCGGGCGCTCCCGCCCGCCCACCATGGCGCTCGGGCTCTCCAGCCTCGACATTGGGGGTCCCGTTCGCCAGACGCCCCTCGGCCGAGAGGACTGAGCATGCAACCTGCCCGCACGGCCCGCCTCGCCCTCCTCCCCGCTCTTCCTCTCGCCTTCAGCCTCGCTCCCGGCCCGACGCTCCGCGCCCGGGACGCCGGATCCTCCGGGACGCGCCTCCTCAGGTCCCCCACGGTCAGCGCCACGCAGGTGGCCTTCGAGGACGGCGCGGACATCTGGGTGGTGGGGCCGGAGGGCGGCGATGCCCGCAGGCTCACGGCGACGCCCGCCGTGGAGACGGAGCCCCACGTCTCGCCCGATGGGAAGTGGATCGCCTTCACGTCGAACCGCACGGGAAGCCCGCCCTTCCCCGACAAGGCGCGCCGCGCCGGCCAGGGGGGAGGTGGCGGTTGAGATCGGGCGAGGAGGTCCAGGACGTCGAGGCGTGGAACCGGGCCCTGGAGGAGCTCCAGACGGCGCCGGGCATCGGCCCGAGCCTGGGGCGTGACCTCCTCGAGCTGGGCGTGCGCGGGCTGGACGACCTGGAGCGGGCCGATCCCGACGAGCTCTACCGGCGCCACTGCCGGCGTCGCGGCTGCCGGGTCGACCGCTGCGTGCTCTACGCCTTCCGCTGCGCCGTGTACTTCGCCTCGAACGAAGAGCACGACCCGGAGCTGCTGAAGTGGTGGAGCTGGAAGGACAGGACGCCGGGAGAGGAGGCGTGATGCGGAGCAGCGGCACGACGGACGGAACGGTGGCGGACTCCGGGACCCTCTTGAGCTCCAGTTCGGGAGGGTCCCCGAGGGAGGCGCCGCCCGCGGCGCTCGCGGCGCTGCTCGGCCGCCTACCCGCCCTCGTCCTCGCCCCTGCCGCGGCCGTGGCCGCGATGATGCTCCTCGCTCCTTCGACCCTTCGCGCCCAGGCGCAGGTGGACTCCAGCCTGGCCCGCTACATCCAGGGGATCCGCGCGGTCGACGACCACGCGCACCCGATGCTCCCGGTCCCCCCGGGGGCGCCGCCCGACACCGACTTCGACGCGCTCCCCCTGGACGGGATCCCGCCCTTCCCCATCCCGTGGCGGCTCACCACCGCCGCCCCGATCTGGTCCCGGGCCGCAGCGGCCCTGTACGGCCCCGCGGCCGGACGGCCCGGCGACGCCGGCCGCCGGGCGCTCGCGGCGGCGCGCGACAGCATGCTCGCGGCACGCGGCCGGCAGTTCCCGGACTGGGCCCTGGACCAGGCGGGCATCCAGGTCATGATCGCCAACCGCATCGCGATGGGGCCGGGGCTGGACGACGCCCGCTTCCGATGGGTGCCCTTCGACGACGCCCTCCTCTTCCCGCTCGACACGAGGGCCGAGGCGGCGCGCACCCCGGACCTCCGCTCCCTGTATCCGAAGGAGGACTCGCTCCTGCAGCGCTACCTGGGCGACCTCGGGCTCTCGGCCCTGCCCCGCTCGCTGGACCGCTACATCCTGGACGTGGTCGTCCGCACGCTGAAGTCGCAGCGGCAGAAGGGCGCCCTGGCCATCAAGTTCGAGGCGGCGTACCTGCGGAGCCTGGACTTCGCGGAGCCCGACCCGGCGCGAGCCCACCGCATCTACGCCAAGTACGTGGGGGGCGGGACGCCCACCCACCAGGAGTACAGGATGCTCCAGGACTACCTGTTCCGGGTCGTCGCCCACGAGGCGGGCCGGCTGGGCCTGGCCGTCCACATCCACGTGCTCGAGACCTTCGGCGGCTACTACGACGCGGCCGCCGCCCGCCCCGAGAAGCTCGAGCCCGTGTTCGACGACTCCACCCTGCGGTCCACGAACTTCGTCATGCTCCACGGCGGCTGGCCCGAGTGGGGCGAGACGGAGGCCATGATCAGCAAGCCCAACGTGTACGCCGACTTCTCGATGATGGACCAGATGCTGGCTCCCTCCGAGCTGGCGGACGTCCTCGAGCACTGGCTCATGCGCTTCCCCGACAAGGTCCTGTTCGGCACGGACGCCTTCCAGGGCGGGCCCGACCAGGGCTGGGAGGAGGGCGCCTGGGTCGCCTCCACGACGGCGCGCCGCGCCCTCGGCATCGCGCTCACCCGGCTGATGCGCGAGGGCGAGATCGGCCGCGACCGGGCCCGCGAGCTGGCCCGCATGGTCCTCCGCGACAACGCCGTTCGCCTGTACGGGCTCGACCTCCAGGAGTAGGGAGCCGAACATGCCCCAGCCACGCCACGCGGCCGGCGGAGCGTGCGCTCCGCGGGCCGCCGCCGCATCCGCGAGCGTCCCCACCGCCCGCGTCCTCGCCGCCTCCGCCGCGTGCGCCATCCTCGCCGCCGGCTGCGGCGGCGCCGGATCGGCCCCCGGGGCTCCCGCCACCCCCCGGGACTCGGCCACGTTCACCCTGCACGGCCAGCGCTTCCACGACCCCTACCTGTGGCTGGCCGACGGCTCCAGCGACTCGGCCCGCGCCTGGATCGCCGCCGAGAGCGCCTACGCCGAGCGGGTGGTGGGCGAGACTCCGCTCCGCGACTCGCTGCGCGCCGAGCTCCGGCGGCTGGAGGACGTCCCCGACGTCGGGAGCCCGCGGCGCGCCGGGAAGTGGGAGTACTTCAGCCTGCGCCGGGAGGGCGAGCCGGTGGCGGGCCTCTACCGCCGGCCCGCGCCGCCCTCCGACTCGATCGTCCCCATCGACCCGTCGGGCGACTACCGGGAGGTCGTCGACCCGCTGGAGATCGACTCGACCGGCTGGACCCGGGTCGAGCTCCGGGACGTCGCGGAGGACGGGAGCCTGGTCCTGTACGACCTCCGGGACGGCGGCGCCGACGAGACCGCGCTCCGGGTCCGCGACGTCTCCCGCGGGACCAACCTCCCGGTCGCCTTCCCGCCCGCCCTGTACGACCAGGCCTCCTTCGCCGACGGCGGCCGCGCGATCACCTACGTCCGGCGGTCTCGGGAAACGGGCTCCCGGCTCTGGAACCACCGCCTGGGGACCGACCCCGCGCGCGATTCCGTCCTCCTCGACCCGGGGGTCGGCCCCGACCGCTTCCTCGGCGTCCGCCGCCTGGACGGAGGCCGGCGGCTCGTCACCGAGGCCGTGGGCTGGAGCCGGGACCAGGCTTGGATCGAGGGCGCCGGCGGCGGGAACCGGGTCTCCGTGACCGGCGGCCTGGACATGCACGTCCAGGTCCACCCGCACGCCGGGAAGCTGTGGATCCTCACCGACTGGCTCGCCCCCCGCTACCGGCTGGTGGTCGCCGACCCGGCCCGCCCCGGCCCCGACCACTGGCGGGAGGTCCTCCCCCAGGGCGCCGACGTCCTCACCGACGTCGCCTTCATCGGGGACAGCCTCTACGCCACCTACCTTCACGACGTCTCGGCCCGCATCCGCGTCTTCGATCTGGACGGCACGCCGG